>FUFK010042207.1_pt1 | contig 13947 bp, 19 predicted proteins | sample 1021851 | NCBI WGS metagenome assembly FUFK01 (sample SAMEA51879418, study PRJEB19060) | metagenome | reverse complement strand
TACATCGTTGTCTGCATCACCTGCAAAGTAATCAAGATCTAAACTGTTAGTCATAGATCCTAATGCTTGTGCAACGTTAGCACCGATTTGAACATCAAATCCAGCTGTATCAAAAGCTTCATTAACTACGAATCTAATATCGTTAATTCTAGAAAATTTAGGAATTACAATATTGTTTGCTAAGTTTTTGTCACTTCCTGTTGTCGTTGCAGACTGACCAAGTGGGTATTCGTTAAATAACGATCTACACACAACTGAAATTAATCCAGTTTCAATAACGCCTACTGATAATGTTCCTACAGTTCCAGCACCACTTACAGTGATAGCAGTTACAGTTTTGAAAGTTTTAGTTGAAGTTGCAACATCAGCGTTAGCCATTGTTAAAGCTTCAGTTTGTGCATTATCTAAAACATCAGTTCCAGTAATAGTTGCAGTCAATGCAGAGTCATTACCAGCAGATGTTAAAGTAATTACAGAAGCAGCTTCAAAACCACCATCAGAAGTTATTCCTGGTACGTTTTGAGTAGCGTCTACTAATGTAACAGAAGTCGTGCTTGCTCCATTAGAGCCAGTCACAGCTAATTTGTCAGCATCAGTTGTTACAGTAAAGTTACTGTGGTTTACAGGGAAAGAAGCATGACATTCTACGAATGCAACGTTTCTTACATTTTCAGAAATATCTGATCCTGTGTTTGTTTGAATTCGGCCAACATTAATTGGTCCCGAAAAGTTAGTTCTTGCCATAATTATATCCTCCTAGTTTTTGATACANAGTCTCTAGGCCGTCGACTATACGCGTCTATGCANCAATTTATAATTGTATAGTGNNTTAGTTATACTCTTATTTTTTCAAGAGTGCAAGAGAGCCTGTACTTTGGTTTGAAATTTATCCAAGATGTAGCTTTTTATTAAGTAGCTACTGAAACTTCGGGTGCCGCGTCTTCTATCTTATTGTCAAGAGTAGCTATTTTAGCTTCTTCTTGCTTAATGGCACTGACAACTTCTCTAATTTTGTTGTCAATTCTTACCATATCCAAAGTATACCTTTGGTTATCACGCTGATGCACCGCCCACTCTGTCTCGAGACTTCTCTTCTGTTTGTAAAGGTCTCTGACTTGTATTTGCATCTATGGTCTCCTCATAAGTTAGCCATAACTTAGACGAATCAATAAATCCATCTTTCTCCCATTTTATATCATTTTTTCCTAGTTTGTCAACTAGTGCATTTTCAAAGGCTTTACCTTCATCCTCTGACACGATATCAAATGACGTGTAGTATCCATATGCTCTGATCTGTACTCGAAATGTCTTCATGATTCCCTCTCACTTACCATAAAAAAAGGGGGCCGTTAAGCCCCCTTTTAAATTAGTTATTACGCACCTTCTACGCCGAATATACCTCTAGGGTCAGATACACCAAATGAGTATCTTTCTCTAGCTTTGTATCTTACGTTTCCAGTATCGAAATCACCTTCCATTGCAGTTGTTAATGGAGCTCTGTTGAACATTTTCATGCCGTTTGGCACGTCTGTCAAGATATAGAACGAGTCTGTATCTGTTAGGTAGTTGTTCACTCTATAACCTTGAGGAACCATACCCATAGATACGATTGCGTTAATATCATTGTCAGCTGTTCCAGTTCTACCTTGAGATTTCATCAATCTCTCAGCTGTGAATTGATTTTCCGAAGGAACAATCATTTTCACACCTCTAGCTGCAATTCTTAGACCTCTTTCGTCTGTCATTTTAGCGATGTCAATCATTGACTGCTCTAATGATGTTTCGTTAAGGTCAGCTTGCACAGTTAGCGTGTTTTTAAATGTACCCGCTACTGTAGGGTGGTTAGTTGCAAATAAAGCAACGCCGTCTCCACCTTTAAATGTGCCTACACCTGGTAGACCATTTACTAATGGTTCAACAGCTTTTACTTGTTTTGCGTTACTCATCGATCTTGCTAAAGCTTTCGTGTATCTAGCAGCAAGTCTATCGTAGAGNTTATCTTCGATAGCTTCNTCTGTGATTGCGAATGCTAAAGCTACTGTNTCGTGAGTATATCTAGCCGTGAAAGTTTCTTGTGCTTCGTCAAAAGACACGCCTGCACCTTCAGCTTTCACTTGTGCGTTTGCGAAACCANNTAACATTACTTCTTCTTCAAAAGCTCTGTCANNNNTTTCAGTAGTATAAATCTCAGCATGCTGATTTTCATACCTTTTGTATTCCAGGCCGAACAGGGCGTTCAATCCTGGCTCTAGTTCTTTAACTAGTTGCGATCGTGATATTGCCATAATTTATTCTCCTATTCTCCTATTATGATTGTAGTTCAATCAAGTTTGGAACAACTACTACAGAAGCAAAGCCCGCAGTAATATCCTCGTTTTCAGGATCTTCTGCGACTCTTAACAATCTGAAAGTATCTGCNTCCGCACTTGTATCACCGATATCTAGCGTAGCGCTAGATTTGCCAGTTGTATCAGAACCTGCTGACGTGTTCATGTCATAAGTTTCTAAGAAACCAGCTTGTGTTACTGCATCGTCTGTTGCTACTACATATTGCTGTTGTGGGTTGTCGTACACAAAAGCGTCTATGTCCTCTGAGTTTGCAGGTGTAACTTGTTGATAGAAGTTTTTAAACGTTGGCTTCAAAGTAGAAGCGTCAGTGTAAAAGACTCCATTTAATACACCAATAATAGGTGCAGCAGTCGTTTGACCATCAACAATATAACCAGCAGCAGAAGCCACAGCTCCACCATTGTAGAGTGTTGTAGCATAACCAGCATCGATTTTGTACTTTCCTAATCCGGCAGTCGCTGGAGTTTGTCCAAGCGTACCAGCAGGTATAAGCCCAAAACCTTGTGTGTTTCTATTTGCCATAGTTGTCTCCTTGTGTATTTGCTCTTCAACGAACAAATACGGTTTATATTAAATCGATGATAGGGATTAACCCGAGAAATAACTAAAAAATTATTTCTTTGTACCACCGAAGGTTACACGAGACTGTCTATCAATATTGATAGGCATCCTCTTATCCTGCTCCTTCATGAGATCGTTGTCTACAGCGTCCGTTCTATCTTTATGACGATCGGCCATGTATTGTTGTCTTTGTTGAGCGATCTCAACTGGTACCTTTGCAAGCAAAAGGCCACCAACTCCGATAACACCCTTATGTTTCCCGTCTTCGAGAACTGGATAGTCACCTGCATTTTCGACTTCTTCGGCACGAACNAATTCATAACCTTCTCTTAATCTTCCAGTTACGTTTTTCGTGTCTTGGAAACCGACTACCTCGGCTCTNATCCATCTGTACCTGAACCCATCTGGTGCAGGGGGTGCATCTAAAGATGATGGTGGAACCCAAACCTTAGGTCTTTCAGATTTAGACCTAGATTGGCTCGCACGAGAAGTTTTGTTTTCTTTTTCCATACGCCTATACCTCCTTCGTGATGTTTAGTTGTTTTGCGTACTCTTCGAGTGGCACTCCTAATTTTTTAGNTATTGCTACCTGTGAAGAAGTGAGTTTCACAGTTTTACGGCTTCCTTGCCTGACTGGTCGTCTGGCAGAAGCTACGGTTTGCGTCGGTTTATTCGACGTATTACCATCGTTTATATCAAACTTATTTGGAAATTCAAGTCTCATTCTTTTATCAACTTCCGCATAATATTCGTCCGATTTAGCGTCGTATCCTTCCTTTTCCACTAGATCCTTNTGTATTTCAAACGCTGTAAATGTCATAGGTCTGTCTTGTCCAAACCATGTATTATTAGCGGCCCACTCTTGAGCTTTTGGATCCGGGTCAGGGAGTTGTCTTGGTGTTTCTGTAGGAAGATCATCAGCATCTTCAAGCTTTATGGGCTTTTCTTCTGCTGGAGTTGTCTCCTTCATAACGTTTAATCTAGCCTCATCAATGGATAATGCAGCGATTCTTTTCTGAGCATTAACTTGTGCAGTAGCATCACCAGACTCTATCGCTCTAGATAGTTCCGATTGTGCCATCTCCATGCCGTCTTTAACTCTTTTTTCGAACTGCGTTACATAGTCTTTATTGACTTGACCAAATCTAGAATCAAGAGATTTTCTTTTTTTCTCAACTGCCTTAGCATAATCTAAAGCTGCTCTTCTCTCTTTGTTAGCTTTTTGTGCATCACGTTCTGCAGATCTCATTCTTTTCGTAAGTTCAGCAATTCGTTTTTGCACACCTTTGCTATACGATTCTAATTTATCGTCGTCTTCTTTTGGTTTTGATCCTTCTTTTAATTCTTCTTTTGGTTCCTCTTTTACTTCTTCCTCTTTCGTTTCTACTGGTTGCGCCGCTTCAATTCCTTCTTTCGGCGCTTCGGTTTCTACAACCGACTCGTCTTTTTGCTCTTCTAGATTAATCTCAGCGCCTTCACCTGAAGTGTCAAGATCAACCATTTTTTCTTCTTTTGGCATAGTTTACTCCTTCTATGTTTAGTATTCGTGCAAGATATCCTCTGGATTCTTGATTGTTGCTAAAACTTCGTCGTCGTTTAGCAGACGTATTTCCCCACCTTCAATTTTTATTCTTGATCCAGCATAACGGGCAAACATTACCCATTCTCCCTCTTTGCACCAAGGACCATCAGGATATCTTTCCTTGTCCTTGTAGCAATCTGGACCCATTCTTAAAACTAAACCACATTGNGANGCAACTTGTTGTCTCTCTAAGGTTGTNTCGGCCATNTATAGACCGCCTTTAGTTTTCTCTTTCATTTTNAAAGGTAAAACTAACATCCTCCAACCAGTTGGNTGTGGTAGTTTATTTGAATCTTCTTTTGNTAAATCTTTTTCTTTTTTGACTCCTACCANTTNTTTATTCGGTAGTTTTATTGTTGATGTCGATGACTGTTCCATGTTGCTCCTTATCTTCCAGCAGGTTAGAGAGTTCCTGTTTAGTGGCTTCTAAAGCCGTTATCTGTCCTACTATATAGTTATATTTTTCCATACTGTCAATACCGCCGGACGTTAAGGCTGCTGACAATTCTTCTGTGCGTCTATTTAAATATTTAATTAGACGATTTATTGCTGTTTCTAGTTGCATTACGCTTTTCTTCCCTTCCTAATTGCTTCTTTACCTTTTTTAAATATGCTAGCCACCTGGCTCTTACCCATAACTTTCGCTCTTTGCTCCCCAACTGTGAGAATTTGTATTTTTCTTGCAAAGGGCTTGTTGATTCGTTTAACTTTTGAAACAGTTTTACGAGCATCCGTAGGGGTCGCAAACTTAATTCTAACAGTATCTCTAGGATTCTCATCTGTGTATAGTCTCCTCCCAGAGCCTTTTGGTTTTTTACCTGTGCCTTTTTTTGGATCAGCCATTTAACATTTCCATCTTCTACGAGCCTGTCTTAGTCTTGAGTTCGGATCTTTCGCAGCTTTTGGAAACTTTTTCATTTGGCCAGCGCTACGTGCGCAGAAGGACTTACGTCTCTTCGCAGCTTTTGATCCTGGTTTGACCTTGCCAGTGACCGCTGTTTTTAGTTTTGAACCGGGATTTAATCTTCTGTAGGCTTTGACACCGGCTCGAGTCATACCTGCTCCAGACTTTGTAGATCTGAAGTTTTTCTTGTTTCTTGGAGGCATACTACCTCTTGAATATAATTGTCTTGGCATTTGTTGTCTTGCAATCATGGCATTACCTTCTTTCCATAATATGCAACAGAGCTTGGATTAGATACATTTACACCACCTAAATTACCAGAGATGTAACTACCTTTGTAATCTCTTTGTGCTTGTCTCATCATGTTATTCATTGATGAATTTGGTTTGTCACTAGTTGGAGACATAAGTCCTCCTGATCTAGCGTTCTTTCTTTTTGCGATTGTTTTTACGTTTGTAGGTTTAGGTCCCACATTGGCAGCTGCCCGTTTCCTGGCAACGGCAGATCTTCTCTGTCCTTCTGACATCGATCTCGCTTTCGCTAGAGGCACGCATTTTGGATACTTCCTCTTCGCGTCCTTCTTCTGCTTTGAACGGCCACACTTTGCAAACGAACCATCTTTTCGCTTGCTCCCAATATCTACCCAATTTTGTTTGAACCATGTCTTTAAACCAGCCATTACGAATTTTTTCCGATAGCTTCTCTGTTCATCCCTCTTTTACAAAGGCCACCGCCTCTTAGTCCTTGTCTTTTTAATCTTTCAGTTGCTTCCATTAAACCACCACCCATAGCTTTTGTTCTACCTGTAGCTCCAGCAATTTTATCAGCATAAGTAATTTTGTTTCTTGGAGGGGCTAAAGCCGCAAACTTTTTCTGTTTTGGTGTCATTGGAGTTTTACCTGAACCGTCTTTTAATTTAATTCTACCACCCATAGCTTTGCTAGGTTTAGGTCCTCTGAAGTCTTTTCTCTTTACACCAGACGGATCTTTAATTTTACCAGCACAAATTTTACTAGCGTATGCGTTAGCATATGCTGAGGGATATACCTTGAATTTTCTCTTCGCTGCTGCTTTTCCTCTTGGACAAAGTTTAGTCATTATGCTTTCGCCGTTTGTTTTGCTCGTTTAAAGTCAGATGCTTTTGGTGCACCCTTTGCACCTTTCTTTCTCATTTTACCTCCACGCTTTCTTTTAGCGTGAATGTTAGCATACAGACCTTTACCAGCCATTATTTATCCTTTTTCATTTTGGCTTTTTTCTTTTTAGCCATAACGAATTTTTTCAACTGAGGAGGAATCTTTCCACCTTTTTTCATCATGGGTTTGTCCATCATGTCTTTCTTCATCATCATGCCACCGCCCATTTTTTTAGCACGTCCACCTTTCATAAAACCTTTAGGTGAAACTTGTTTGTTGTACAGTCTATTAACCATTATTTTTTTCCTCCGTTTCTAAATATTTGTGTCCCCTTAATACCAAAAATGCTNGCNACNACAAGNATCCANANNTTNGTAAACCAACTTGGAAGAGTAGAAAANTATTCAAAGAATAATTTCACCTTTTCCATCGCTGNTGGGTCGTCACTTAGAACTGCCCAAGCTAATACTATAATCGGAGCCGACAAAATTATCAATACAAATTCGTCTTTCCAGTCAGATTGTCTAGCTTCCAATAATTTACCCTGGTAAGCTTCCTCACCCCGAGCCATACGCTCTGCATGCATTAATTGTGCATCAGACATTGCCATCTTTGTCTTCTGACGGTTAGAATATATCTTTGCGCCAGCTTGCATGGCAATTTTTGCCAAACTAAACCAAGCCATTAGTAAGCCTTTGAGTTTCTTTTCTTCTCAGCAAGCACTTTTCCTTGTCCTTGCACTGGAAGTTCCGGCTTTCCTGTACCAATGTAGTTAAAAGCTTGGTCAGCTGTTGTTTTAGATCTAGGATCTACCTCAACACTCTGCTCTGGAACTGTTCCAACTTTAATTTTATCAAGTTTTTGCATTTTTGCTCCTTTTTTTCTTCTTTTCTACGCCTTTTATTGTACCNTTGTTTTTAGAAGCGTAAAAAACCTGTTCACCACGTTTTTTTCCATACTGTTCACGCATGGATTTCATAATTTTTTTGCCTTTTTCGTTTAATGGCATTAATCTTCCACCTTAATAGCAGTTATACCTGGATTTCCAGTCTTTGCAAGACTTACTCCAGCACGTAATTTAGCTAAATCTTCGTTTTGCATCATTTTTTCCTCTGCTAACTCTTTAGCTTGCATTAATTTTGCTCGATCTAACTCAGCTTTCGACTGATCAGCGTCAACTTTTCGTTGATTTTCCATCGCACGAAGGTCAACCTCTCTAGATTTTAGTTTTAGAAGTGGATCACCATCAAATTGTGATGTAATTTTCTTTTCTTCTTCCATAAAATCACCTGTTAACTCTGCAACTAACACAGCTTTTCTTGCTTCCATGTCCATAGATATCTTTTGTAGTTGTCCTTGTATCTGTGGATTTTGTTGTGCCATCTGTTGCATCTGTTGAAGTTGTTGAATCGTGTCTGCAAACTCTAATTCTATCTGTTCTTGTGCCATCAAACTAATATGTTCAAGAATATTTTTTTGTAGTGCAGCCATTATTGGTGGATTATTTCTAACCATGTTAGTTGCCATGAAATTTAAGTGAGCTGTAATATGTGCTCTGTGGTCTTGACCACGAAATGCTTGAAAAGGTTTTACAGCTAATGCATCTATGTGTTCTAAACTTGGATCTTTTGGTGCAATCGGAGCAGGTGGTGGTAAAATTTTATCAATATCTTTTATACCAAGTGCTTCGTACATTTTTCTGTATGCNTTGTACAAGTTGTGAATTTTAGGATTAGATGTAGCNAGTTGTAATTCTGTTTGAGCAAGTGTAACTCGNTGTGCCATTGAAAATATNTTTGGATCTGCAACAGGTANNACNTCTACTCTGTCATCAAAATCTGTTTGTTTAACTTCTCTTCTACCACCTACAACATCAAAAGGATAAACTGGTGGCATGTATGTTTTAAATAATTCAGCTAACAATCTAAACTCAGATCTCATAGATGTGTATAATCTTTTATGTATTGCAGACATAACACGTGAGCCTCTTTCAAGAAGTGCAACTGTAGTCCCAACTGCAGCGCCTTGATTACCTTCTCCAACTTGCATATCAGCGATGGCAGCAAATCTTTGACCTGCTTGAACAACGATACCCATTAATTGTAAAAGTGTTGGTGATGGTTCTTTGTAAGGAAGCATCATAAAAGAATCTCTAATATTACCACCTGGTGCATCTACATCTTTAAATTCACCTGGTTGTATCGGTGCAGCTTCGTCTCTAACTCTCACACCTCTCTGTTTAAATCCTGCTGGCAGGTTTGATAATGTCCCTGCATCCAACAATTGACGGAGAGCAACGGTTGCAGTTCTGCTCAATCCGCCAATCATGTGGATCAATCCAAATCCGTAGAATCCTAGTCCTGGCAGAAATTTAAAGTGGACAAAGTAAGGTACTCTATTTTTTCTTGGATCGTCAGGATTAAAGTTCCTTCTAATAGAAAGAACTGATCTCGAACCTTCTTCTACAGTCACAATATAGGGGAGCTTGATTCCTGTAAAATCTCCGTTCGCATCCTTATCTTCGAAACCTTCTAAATCTAAATTTACATGACACTCTAATAATGTGTAAACTGTTTCTTGTTTTCCAGTTTTTTTAGTGCCTTCTAATTCTCTTTCTTTTTTAGTTACGTCATCGTTAATTGTAGTTGTAGGTTGCGGTAAATCTATATCAGAATAAAAACCAGCTACTTGTTGTTTTCTTAAATCATTCTCTGACATTTTTAAAACGTGTATAATAGCTTCTGCATCATCAAGAGATGTTGCTGAATATGGCACAATTAAATCATCTGCTGGCACAAACTTAGATACAGCTCTGCCTAATAAATCATCGTAGTAAACTTTTTTAAATGTAGATCCTGCAAGTGGTAAATGAAATAACATTTGGTCAAACTCTGGCTCGTACTCAGACATCTTTTCCATGAGTTCGTAGTTCATGTATTCTTTTACTCTTTGTGCTTGTGCCTCTTTTTGTGGATCACTGTTACCAACAATCTGTGTTCTGATTGGTCCCTCTGATGGTAATAATTCTTTGTAAGCTCCTGCTTGGAATTGTGTTACAGCTTCTGCTAGCACAGGGTGCGTGGCACCTGAAGCACCTTGGAAAGGCTCTGTTCTGTTTTCATATTTAAACCCTAAAAGATCTAAACCTTCTGTGTATCCTTTTTCCCAATCTTTTCTAGAAGCTTTGTAGTCCATGTAATTTTGAAAAAGCTCTGAACCTATTGGATCTAAAATGTCGTCTGGTAATAATTCTGCTAAATTGTCAAAGTGATTGGGTTGACCTTCGATATTTACCTTACTTGGATCAAAATCTAATTCAACACCGCCATCTTCTGTTGGTGTAACTTGCACTGGTTCTTTCAGTGCTTCTTCTTGTTTTTCTAATTCTACTTGTTGGTCAGGTCCTTCTATTTTTACAGAGGTTCCTAACTCCGAAAGACTCTTATCGATATCTGCCATTATTTACGCTCCTTGATAGGTCTAACATTTTTGGCTACATAAGGCAACCCGTGTGGTGTAGGTCCTGATTTTGGTGGAGGTCCAGAATCATCGCCTGCTAGCTTAATAATACCACCACCTGCTTTTTTAGGTTTATAATTTTTGAGAAGAGGAGAATTAGGCGTAACGTTTAAACCCATTTCTTCTAATTCTTTTATTGTATAAGATTTACCATCTTTAGCTAACAATTCTAATATCTCATCGATAGAGTCTAGACCTTGATCAATGTCATCTAAATCTCCCTCAGCGTCAGGTAATAAAGTTGCTTCATCATATGTATCAGGAACTTCTTTTGGTTTACCTTTATCATCTAATATTGTTTCAGGTGGCTCGTAATTTATTTCTTCTTTTCTAATGATACCATCATAAGCTTCAACATCACCATCTGGAGTATAATACTGCCCTCCTCCTTCAGTATCTTTTCTAATAGTAATTTTACCTGTAGATATATCCTCTGTTAATTGATAACCATTATAGTCATAAACCTTTTGTCTCTCTAATGTTGCAGCTTTATCTGTAATGTCATCACCTTTAGATTTAATTAAACTAACAAAGTCAAAGAAGTATTTTGGTGTGCCACCTTTTGTTACAATTTCTGGTGCAGCTTTTACTGCTTTTGGTGCAGCTTTAAATAAATTATCTAGTCCTAAAAGTTTAAGAAGAGCCACAGCTCCACCTGCACCTGTTGCTAAAATAATATCTCTTCGTGTTTGGTCAACGCCCTCTACAGCCGTTCTTTTTTCTATTTCTTTATTTACTTTATCTATGGCAGTGGTGCTGCCCACTAAATCTTTTATTTGTTGTGGTAGTTTAGGAAATATTTTTTGCAATGCTTTTACTGCAAAATAAGGTGTTGCTGGTCCAACTGCCTCAGCACCAAATTGTAAAAGATCTCCAGTTGCCTTTTGAGAAGGCGCTCTTTTCTCCTCTACAGCTTGTATTGCCTCAGGTGATAAGCCTAATACATCTCCAAGCGTTCCGTCTAACGCTAATTTTGTAAATTTAGGTTCTAATATCTCCATTGCTGTTCTTAAATCTTCCATACTAAATTTACTTAAATCACCTGTTTGTAAAGCAAGACTGCCTTTTCCAAAAAGATATGCAGCTGCTAGTGGAAACCTAACAGCAAGCTCTGGTATGTTAGCAGCACCTCTTATTGTTTTCTGTGCATAGTATGGATAGGATCGTGGATCAAGAAACTGTGTATTAAATTGTTGCATTAAATTTCTATCACCATCTTTACCAAAGATATTTTTATCTAACTTACCTATCGGTGAAGTGTCATATAAGAATTGTTTTCTAACCTCGGAACTATTAAGAGCAGCCAAAGCCTGATCTATTGTTCCTTCTGATTCTAACGGACTAGATTCGTTTGCCGCTAAAAATTGATCTATCTTTGTGCCTTCAGAAAAATTCACACGATCAATTAAACCACCCATATTTTTCATTGGTTTTGTTTTTGTCCAGAAAGAAGATCCCATGGGTCTAGAGTTTGTATAAATAACAAACCCATGATTATTCCAAACTTCCATCATATTTTTTTGTGCACCTTCGCTAAATTCAGAAAAATATTTTACAGTTTCTTTTGGCGATGGTCCTTTACCTGGTTCACCAAATCTTAAAAATGGGGTGTCTATACCGTTAGCGTTTGCAAATTGTTTTGATAAAGTGTTAAAAGCGTCAACTTTTTCTTGAAAAGTTTTGTATTCTTTGTCTCCTATTTTTCTTATTTTGTTTGGAGTGTTTGTAAAAAAATCGTCGATTATTTTTGTAGCAGCTCTATCTAATAATCGTCCTTTTTCTTGATTAATTTTTTTAGGTATTATCTGTACGGCTTCAACATAGCCAGGGGCCGCTTCGTGAACAGCACTAAGACCTGCAGTGTGGTCTACGTGTTGTCCTGGAAACTGTTTACTTAATGCGCTTACTTTTTTATCATATTTAAAACCAGGTTTCGTAACACTATCAGCTATATCAGAATAAATATTTCTTAAATAACCACCATGAATATCAAAACTATCTTTACCCTTACCTTCCATAATACTAGTTAAAATATCATCAACTTTTTCTTTTGAAGGCAGTCTAACACCTTTTGGTTTTATTCTAGTTTTTGAAATAATTTTATAATAAGTAATCACATCATTTCTTAAGTCTTTTAACATTTGAGCTTGTTCTGCTTTTGACTTGTTTTTTATACTATTGCCATAATATTGATCGATAACTTCTTTCGCTGTTGAATCAGGATCAAAAGTATATATTTCATTAATTCTTTTAATAGATTCAGTATTTAATTGTTCTAAATTAACTTTTTGTGCTGCTTTGGTAGCTTTAGCTTGTTTAAATATATTAGCCGCTGTTTGACCTTTTTGTGTTTTTAACAACTCTATTGTTTCTTTTGATAATTTATTTTCTAAATCTAAAGATTTTAAAAATTGTATTTGTTTTGGAGAATTAAAAACAGATCGACTTCTATTGTCTACACCAGTTAAGTATGCTTGAATATCATTAAGTAATATCCTTTCTCCAGTTTTTTTCTTACCAATCTGTTTGTAATAATTTTCTGCCGTAGGATTAGCTTCTATCTTCTTAAGAGTGGGATAAACTTTTTCAAAGTTTTTAACAGTCTTTGGATCTATGCCTTTCATATAAGGAAAATTAAAAGTATCTCCTGCAATATTCAAAGAAAAAAAGTCAGGTCTTTTTTTAGCATCTGCTCTTGCTTTAAACAAACTTCTAACTGAACCTTGTTGGCCTTTTTTTAAAGTAGAATATGGTCCTAAACCTTTTTCGTCTGTAATAGGTTTAAATTGAAAATCTAAAAAATCTTTACTAATTTTATCAAGATCAGATTGAGATAATTCTGTAATAGATTTAATGTTTCTAAATTTTTTAGGTATTAAATCTTTGTATAAAGGATCATCAGCTATAGCTTTAAATTTTTCTGTTACTTCTTTTTCAAAAAGTTTTTCTGCCTCTGTATAATTTTCAGGATCTTTTCTCTTTAATTTGTAAAATGCAGGGCCTCCTTCAGAAGTTTTTGTTTTTGCAATTGCTTCAGCAGCTTCATCAGAAAGTTTTAATAAATTTTTAAGAAGTCCAGCATAAGCAGTTTGTCCTTCAATGGCTTTCATATCTTGTTCCCTAATATCTAGTTCACCTGTAATAGGTCTGTCTGATTGTGGTATAGATTGTAGTTTTAAAAAATCTTCTAAAGTTCCTTGAAACCCATCTTCTACAGCTTGTAAAAAACTCGTGTTTGATCCAGGAAAAGCATTCATAAAAGCTCCAGCAAACTCTCCGTCTGTTTTTACTTCTGGTGCTGGATCTTTACTACCTAATGCAAACCTTTCTCTCATGCTAGGTTCCATGGGTTCAAACTGTCGTGTTGCGTAGTTAAAGATTACCTTCATGTTAAAGAAACTATTCCTCCTTGTGCAAAGCCTTCTGTTGGGTCTAGGTCTCTAGGGTGCACGCCATACTCTGAAATGTATTTTAATTCATCAAATGTTTCATCACCAATTAACTCTACACCTTCAAGTGTCTTAGGACTTTTGTCTGTTTTAAGATTCACATCACTAATAATACCTTCTTGTTTGATCGGCACAACCTCTGCAGTTTCTAACAAATCATCACCTGGTAATTGTTTAGTGTCTTCTGGTGCAATCTCATTTCTAATTTTAACTAGATTAGCTCTTTTTGAATTTTGATTTTTTATATCTTCTTTTGTTTTAAAGAAAGGATTTTTACCTTCTTCAATAGTTTTAATAACTTTATCTACATCTGCAATCTGTTGATCTATTTCACCTGGTAGACTGTAATGTTCATAAGTTTTACCTGGTGCATTTTTATTTTTAGGCACAAGTCCCATTTTTCTAAATTCAAATCGACCTGGGTATTTTATACCTGAACTGCTAAAA
>FUFK010040849.1_pt1 | contig 13947 bp, 15 predicted proteins | sample 1021851 | NCBI WGS metagenome assembly FUFK01 (sample SAMEA51879418, study PRJEB19060) | metagenome | reverse complement strand
ATCTGCACAGATTACTGTAGATATGCCTTATGTTGTTACAAATAAAGTAGGAACTACATATAGTCTTAGCGGAAATAATATTACACCATCTGTAACTGTGGGAGATACTACAACATCAGGAAAAATAGGTGGGATCAATGTTGGCTCTTTAACTGCGGGCGTTCCAGCGATGATACAAACTGATACCTCAGTTACAAGTGCAGGTTCAGCTTTCTCAAAAACAGAATCGGTAATTATGGGTGATGCCACTCCTTCTACCGTAACTCCTAGTTCGGGCATTGCAGCATTACCAGTATTAGGTGGTCAGACTACTATTGGATCAGGCGGTACTGCTGGCACTCTTGCTTTAACGTCATTGAGTTCTGGAGTCCATACCTGTACCGCAGGTGGATCGGGTACATCTTGCATAGGATCTACTAAAGTTACTATTACAATAGATTGAATGATTCTTCCCATAGTATTTGCTCTTCTGGCAATTTTGATTTATGGCACTTGTTCTTTTGCGTTATATAAAGTTTTCCTTGATAGGGGTAATAATTATATGGATAGACTTTGCAGAAGCCGTGCCAGTAGTTCCTCAATTTCGAACAGGGACTTCTACGACATCTAGCACATCTGAATCAGTAATAAATGAAACGATCACCAGCCACCAATACAGAACAGGCTACAGCTATTCAGCATCAGGACATAATATCGAATCTGAAACAGGATATATCAACCCTACTCCTACGACTACGAATGAACAAACAGTTGGAGGAGTAAACTTTCATTGGACTTCGCCAAACTTAGAAGCTATTCCTCGCTGGTCAATAAATACAGATGGAGCAGCTTTTTCTCTACAAGAAACGCTCATTACTCCAGGGCTGGATACGACAACAACTATAACTCGTCAAATAAATACAAGCACAACCGTAGAAACTACAACTACGTTTGGACAATAGCTATAATCCTTTGTCCTGCAAAGGTTTTGGCTAATACAACAGTTGCATCTCCGAGCAGTAACGCACAGGGCGTAGTAAATAACAATGCGACTATGATCACGCCAAGCTCAATGCCGAGCTACAGGATGAGTCAAGGCATAGTTTGTGCTTCACCTAGCCTTACAATTACTCCTTATGTAACTGATGCTCATTCTTTTTCTCTACCTAGAGAAACTGTGACCAGACAAAATATATATGACGAGGATACTGGTGAAATAAAATATGTACAAGAAACACCTAGATTTGAAAAAGAAAACTTTAATTTAAATTATGGTATCTCTGCACAAATAAACATACCACTTGGAAAGTCACCAGCACTTTGCCATAAAGCAACTGAAATAAATATAAAAAATCAAGAATTATTATATAAAAAACTAGCGATGGAAGTTAGTCTATATCGTCTTCAAATTTGTGCAGAGCAAGCAAAACTTGGAGCTACGTTTAAACCTAATACACCTGGTGCTGTTACCTGTGAAGATATTGTTGTTAAGATCCCACCAAACCAAGTTATACCGCACAAACATAAAATAGAGCAGTAGACAAGCTACAGGAAACTTGCCTACCTAGACACCCTATCCATTGCCTTTTCAAATAGGGTATATTTATTTTACTTTTCTTTTTTCTTTTTTGTAAATTTATTTATAACTTGTTTTACAAGTGGTTTTATAACATTAAGTAATAATGGAGTAGAGGCAGCAACAGTAGCAATAACAACTGTATTAACAACAGCACTAGTAGTTGGGATGTATTGATTGATAAACGGAACGTCTTCATAAATAACAATACATTCAATACCATCTTCTCCCCTCTTATAACCCTTAACTCTTTCTGTACGCAACTCTGATGTAAACTCTCCTACCCTTCTGTCATCTTTGCTAGGGCAATCAGGTATTACAATATCCTCTTCTTTTTTTTTTGGTATTGTTGCATCTGGTGTTTTTGTTTCTGGTAAAGGTGGTGTTTCGTTATTAACAGGTGCTTGTTCTGTAATAACAAGATTCTCAGGTGTATAGTCAAGAGGCACGAAACTAGGAAATGGAAAATCACACGTTGTATATACTCCATTAGGATCTTCCAGTAATAAATTACGATTACCAGTATTCTTTATATCACGATGTTGATAGGTACAACCAGGTACATCAATATCAGGTGGCTTTGCAATATTTATATAATGTTGACTATATGGTTCTGGTATATCAGGTAGATATATTTCTGGAATATATATCTCAGGTATTTCCATTAAATAGGCAGTGACTTACCTGTAACAGATGGAAGTTTTTTATCTATCTGTCCTGGTAATATTTTTTGTACTTCTTGCATCACCTCATTCATAACTTTTGTTTTAAACTGTGGCGAAGAAAAGTATCTATATGCAAAGTATCCACCCCCAAGCATTGACGTTGACAATAATAGTGAGAGGATAGAAGCAACCTGAGTTATGCGAGTTAGTAACATGAGAGAAGCATTTATAAAAGCATTAGCACCAATAAGTTTAATGGTGCTATTTTTGATTGTTGGCCTAGCCCCACTTTACTTAATTGGTGGAATGATGACTAAACAAATGCACGAAAAGGTAAAATTTTAATATTTTTACCAAGGTACACCAGAAGTCTTAGTTGGTGTTTTTGATTCTGTAATCTGTGCAGCAATACTTGTTTCAATAGCTGTAACTTGGTCAGAACCAAGTGCAGCTTTAGCCCATGCGATAGCATTTTCTTTTGTTATATCTGCATAAGCAGTAAAAGAACTTGAATCAGCATCTGCGAGTTCTATAGAACCGTAAGTATAACCAGTATGTTCTCCGTCTACATCACTAGCTGTCCAATGTACAGCAGTTACAACATCAGATAAACCTCCGACAGTTTTTGTGGTGTTTAATGAACTAATATTCCAAGTAACAGCCATGATAATAAGTGTTTAGTTTTATTTTACTTTGATTCTACAGGTTGTACAACTTCAGTTAATTTTTCAAGTTGTTTTAAAGCTCCTTGATCTTCAATTATTGGTTGCATAAGTTGGTTTTTTTCTTGAACTTTTTGATCTATTTCTTTTTGAAGCATTTGTGCTTTAGCAATATTTAAATCAAGACGAGTTTTTGTTTCGTCATAAAGTTCTTGAGGTGTTGCCATAAAATTAATTATATTTATTTAATATTACTAAGCTGCCTCTAAAGCTGCAACTTTGGTTTCCAACACCTCTATTTTTGCCATAGCTTCCTGTAAACACTTCATTGCTTTCATGTAAAGAATAGAACTTTTAACGTGTTTTGTTACAGTACCTAAATCTTCATTTGTATCTGGATCTCTGTCAATAACATCTTCAACTAAACCAGCAGAAACAAGTTCAATTTCTTGTGCAACAACACCTAACATTTTTTTACTTGGATTATCTTTAAAATTAAAATTTCTAAATTTTATAGCTTTTATATCATCCCATTGAGATTTTGCATCAACAATATTTTCTTTATTTTTAATATCAGATACCCCACCATAAGAATTATTACGACTAGAAAAACTTCCTGCCCTTGTAATTGCACCAGCAGTTGCACTACCACTTGAAACTTGCAAAAGTGTATTACCGTCATTTCCATCATTTGTTGACCTAACTCTTATACCAAACTGCTGTCCAGAATTACTACCATCATGCTGAAACCAGTGAATGTGTTGGTTGTTAGTATCAGTATGACTTTCATGAAAAGTACCAGTAATGCTTTGATATGAAGCATCAGTTGAAGCTTTGAAGTGACCAGAAGCTGTGATTCTTGCTGCTTCAGTAAATGTATTTGCTGCTGTTCTTCTATAAAAGACATGTTGATTTCCAGTGCCGGGGTTGTTTGGGCTTGTACTACCATTTGCATAATATCGAATACCACCACCAAAAGGGTCACTTGTTGGATCGCCTGCACTAAAATAGATCCCCGAACCTCCTGTAGCATCAGTTAATGTAGGTTCTGATGAGGCATTTGTTGATAATCCCGACCCTGCTGTTATAAGGAAACTTTGACTTCCAGCGGCTGCGGTATGCCTTTGAATTATTGGAAACTGTGAGGAACCCCTCCCAACCATTAAATCAGTAGCAGCAACAGTACCAGCTACTTCAACTTTTTGGTCAGGATCCGTAACAGCTATTCCTAAATTACCATTTTTATCAAATCTAGCTCTTTCAGCAGATTGAACTCCCGCATTATGAGTATGAAATGCTATATAACCTTCATCAGAAGAACCAGCCCCACCAAACTCTATTCCAGCAAATCCTGAGTTAGTTGTAAGGTCTGCCCCATTACTTTGATTAGTCATACCAATATATTTTGAATGAGTGACAGAGGTAGTTCCTAAAGCTAAAGATATTCCACTAACACCTGTATCTGAACCATGAATCGCAACTAAATTTTTTGGATCTGTAGTGCCAATACCTATCTGACCCGCTTTTGTTATTCTAAATTTTTCACTTGAAAGAACCCCCACATCATGTGTATGAAAAGCCAAATACCCCTCATCAGTTGAAGCAGGTGCACCAAATTCAATGCCTTGAAAGCCTGAGTTTGTTGCCAAATTATTTTCATTTCCAGCCTGACAGATACCAATATATCGTGATGTCGAGATTGTAGTCACAGCTCCTAAAGATATTCCAGTTACGGTTCCATCTGCACCAAGTAGTGACAACAAACTTCCCGCAGTAGCAGTGCCTATCCCAACTGTGTCTGCACCAGCATTTACATAAAATAAATTTGTGTTTGTATCACCTTCAATCCTAAAATCTACATCAGCACCAGTTTCATTAAATACAACTGCTGTTGAATCTATCTTTAATCTTTCAGTTCCCCCAGTTGCAATATTAAATTGATTTGCAGCACCAAAAAACACTCCTGTGTCTAAATCTCCTCTGTTTGCAAGTGCAGGGGCTGAGGCACTTCCATCTTCAAGAGTTAACGTACCATCTAATTGAAATAGTTCTATCCATGCATTATCACTGGAGTTTCTTATCTTTAATGTTCCGCTTGTAGTATCTGCCCAAAACATATAAGCTGCTGTAGTGCTAGGTGAAGAACTATTACTGTTATTAGTTAATATTGCTTGTAATACACTATTAATATCAGCCCTGACGTTAGCTCCTGTGGAGTTGTCTATAACATAATCGTGAATAGCCATTACCTAATCCAATTTTTTATTTAAGTATATCTTAATTCAATACTAACTACCACGACCAAATCCAGTTGCAGCATATTTGAAATTTCTATTAACAAAAGTTTCATTACCTGATACATCTCTATTTTTTATATTAATTGTAAAACCTGTTGATGTAATACTTGGAAATGTAAAAAAATCACCTGCCTGTGCGTTTTCAATAGTTATACCTATTGAGGGTAAAACAGTATCTGTACCAATATCAGTACCAGTTTGACCTGTAAAAAAACTATTTGTAAATGTAACTGTTTTTGTAGAAGTGCCAGAAGCTATTAGACCATTTGTAGCACCTGTATTACCAATACTTGTTTCAGTTCTACTTTCTAATTCTGCTGTGTATCCAAGTTGATCAATTTCAATAGATTGTGCTGGATCAGTTGATTCTAAATCTGCTCTAAATTTAAAACCTCTTGCAACATAAGAACCATTAACAAACGGCATAAAATCAGAAAACTCTGCACTGTAAGTACAGTTACCACTTGTTGAAAGAGAAGTAGCAGATGTTAATGTAAAACTATTAGCATTTGGAACTGTTTGGATTTCATAATCACCGTCAACACCTGTACCAGAGGTAAAATTAACATTAACAAAACTACCAACAGAATATCCATGTGAGGATTTTGTAATTGTTATAGTTGTACCTGATATTGCATAAGTAGCTGATACTGATGTATCTGGATCACTATTTGTTGTTGCAACTAAAAGTTTTGCATTTACGTTAAATGCAGTAGCACCATCGAAATCTGTCCATGTATTTATATTAGCTGTTCTTTTATCTATTAAATCATTAGGATAAAAACCTTGTGTTACAAAATGTCTTCGTAAACGTACAGGTTGTATTCCTCCAAGATCAAGTGTTTGTGCAAAACTATATTGACCACCTGTTTCAAAATCTACGTTACCTAAAAAGTCAAAATCCGCAATAGCATCAAAATCAGTTACATCATCTATAACTTCTGTTGATCCTAATACTAAACCATTAACTTCATCACTAAAAAAACAATCACTTTTTGCACCATTAAAAGGGGGTGAATCTGTATCTTCTCTATCTGTAAATACTGCTAAATTAGGAAAAGGATCAGGTGTAGTACCAATAACGACAATTTTAGCCTCACCACTACTTAATCTTCCACCGTCATCTTGAAATTTTAGAATATATGTTCCAGTTTGTATATTCGGCAAAATTGTTTCACTAACTGAGCCAGGCAATGCAGGGAGAACATCTACTGAATTTGTAAAACTTGCACCAGATGTAAGATTAGAACTACGAATAACAACGTTGCCTCCATGTAAAACATCAACATCTGTAGACTTATCAAAACGTAATCTTACAAATTGATTTGATAAAGGTTCAATTTTTACATTTTGCACATCACCTGGTAAAGCAGTTTTACCAATAGTATTAACATTTAAAGTAGCGGGTGTAGTAGAAGGTTTACCCAAAGCGTTAAAACTAAATATTCTAAATTCAAAAGTACCCACATCTGTCTCAAATATTTCTATATCAGGTCTACTTACTGTTTGTGTTACAAAGTTACCATTGTTAAAACGATATTGAACTCTATATTGACTTACACCTTGTACTGGTGTCCAAGATACAATTAATTTAGAAACAGCACGATTATTAAGTACAACAATTTGTTCTTGTGAAGTTAGGTTTGATGGTGAAGGTTTTAGATCTGTTAATGTTGTTACTGTTCTTGGAGGTAGTGCTGTACCATCCTCAACAAAATCATATTTACCAGTGTTGTGTGTTAAGGCTGTAACCGTATAATTCAATCCATCATTTTCTACAACATTAACAACTCTCCATGTTGTTGTTTGTAGAGCAGTACTTTGATATACCCAAACACTATTAGTTTGTGGGGCAGAACTAAATGATGTGTTTGTAGTACCATCTGCTCTTGTAACACTATTAACAGTAAAAACAGAATTAGTAATATCAGAAACTACACCAGTTTCTAATGTTCCATCCGACAATATTGCAGAGATAGTATCACCTGATGTGGGTGTTGTAGGCAAGTCAGATATATTATCAACAGTTATTGATGTTGTTGTCGCTGTATTTATTTTACCGCCACGCCTAACACCTGCTCTGACAGGATCTGCTATTTGTATAATTTGTCCAGGTCTTACTACTACACCAGCTTCTAATGTTGTTGTAAATGTACAGGTTTCACTAGATTGTTGTTCATTGTATAAAAACCAACGACCCATTCTTGCAGCTTGTCCTCTAGATGTACAAGCAAAACTTTTTATATTTTTTACTACACTTCCGTACTTTGTAGAGGCTGTCGTATCTTCTACTGTCTCATAATCAATAGTTTGTGTCTCCATGTCAAAATATCCAACATTGACCACTGTATGTCTTGTTTTTAATGATGTACCTGCGTATGTAAAACCACCATCAAGAACATTTGCAAGAGTAAATTGATAAACAGGATCAGCAGGTCGATCTTGAGATATTGTTATAGAACCAGCAGAATAAAAAGGCATTACACGCATTACTGCACATAAATCATTTATTAACGTAAATGCTTCATTACCATTATTAATATTTACATTACAACTAAATCTGGGTTCTGTACCTCCAACACCATCATCTACCTGTGTAGAGTTATAAACTGATGCAGAATAAAAAGCATATTGATCAATTGTTGTCTCACTAAGAGAAGCACCATATCTTGTATTAGTTAGCAAATCATATAAAATCCATGCTGGATCAGATGTCCATTCTTTATCAGTTTTAAAAGTTCCGTTAAATGTACCGCTATAACTTATAGAACCATCTGATTGTACTGTTGCATTATGTGGTACTTTTACCTTAATTCCTCTGATTTTGTACATTCTTGTAGGAATTTGCGGAAACTGTTCTGCATCGAACCTGATACCTACATGAGCAACATCTGCATAAGCTCTCTGTTCATTTATTATTTCGGTAAAACTAACCCATTGAAATGCATCAACCAACGTAGATTCTGTGCTGTCTGCTGTATCCCTTTCAACTCTGACCTGTACAGGAAAAGATATTGTTGATGCAAATTCTATTTTATAATCTCTAAAATATGGATCTTTTGATCTACCTGTAATTGTATCTGTAAGTGCAGTGGTAGTAGTGCCATCATTTTCAATTACTTTCATTGTAAGAGAAACTGATGTTCCAACAATATCACCATCATCCTCAAATTTTTGTATTGATGGAAAACCTATAGTTATTCTTATTGCATTAACAGAAGTATTAGTTATAGTTTGTGTTACTGGAGAAGATGCTGTTACATTAGTGCCAACAGGATTTTCTGTTTCTATTTCAGCAATGCCAGGTATATATGTTTGACCTGATGTACCGAATCTTGGTGTAAAGGTAACATTTTGAAAATTAAAATCAGAATCATCAGGACTTGTATTACTTGCATTTTGTTGTAATACTTGCGTACCATTCATGAATACATCTTTTAGTGCAGCATTGTTATATGCAGTAGTACCTTGTGTTAAACCTGATGCGGACGGAAAACCTTCTATCTCACCTTCTGATAGAACATCAATAATAGTAGAAAACTGCTTACTACCTAATACACCATCTGGTAAAGTCGCATCAATGATAGGTGTTCCAGAATCCTCGAATGCATTTGTAATGTTACTCATGCTTCACCTTGTACTTGTACTGTATCAACACCATTAGATACTGTAATAGAACCTACAAAAATTTCTCCATATACTAAAGGTAATGAAACACCAGCTTTAGATACATTTTTTATACCACTAAAACTATAGTTTGCATTAGCATCTAAATCATTTACCTGACTTGGTACATTAGGTATTGTTGGAGTGGGTGTTAATAATTGACTAGCACCACTTAACATAAGACCAACACCAACAGTAGTAGCTAAACTTGCATAGGTTAAGCTTCCAACTATTACACCAGTACCAATCACACCTACTGCTGCTGCACCAGATAACGCACCTCCTACAACAATAGCTGTTATTGGATCAGCACCTTGTATTACAGGTGTTATAGTTACTGTCATTCCAATAGGATCTGCAAGTTGCTCTTCTGTAATGTCATATTGGCCTACATTTACTTTATAATATTTGTTTTTCATATAACTTTCTGCTTCTGGGTGATTACATAATATAAATTTCATTACATCAGGAATATTATTTACAAGTGCCTCTTGTTCTTTCCATCCAAGAAAATCAGCTAATTCACCATATACTTTTATTTTACGAAGCATAACGTAACCTCCTTCCTGTACATTTTACAAGATTTCCATCATATGTATCATGTGAAGACAAACGAAAACTTAAATGATGCAATAATTTTTGTTCGCCTACATAAACTGCAACATGATTTAATCCTGTGCTTCTTATTCTTAATAACAAAGCATCATTTGGTTGCAAGTCCTCGTTATCATCAAGTTCTCTAAAACCGCATTCTTGCCAAGAACTGTCAAAAATTGGATTGTTTTGAAACTCTTGAGGATACTTAGGTCTTTCAAAATCTTTTATATTTATACCTTTTTGTTTGTAAAAATCTCTGACAAGAGTCCAACAATCCTGTACACCCCAGACCCATTGTCGACCAATTAATGGTGCTTGATAGCCACTAGGCACAAATGAATACCATGAATTATTAGTTGGTGAGACAATATGCCATTTTAAATTATATTTCTCACAACAAGCTAAATCTGCTGGGCTAGGTTGTGGTGAGCTAAAAGGATGACTATGTACTATACCAACTATTGCACCATACTTATCTTCTGCTTCCATCCAATCATTAGGATCTATCATAAACTGTGCATCAAGATGTAATGCTAAATTTTTACAAGGAACATAATATTCTTTACCTTTACTAATCACAAGTAAACCACAAGATTCTCTTGGCTGCTCTTGTTTTGCGTGTTCTAATGCTTTATCTTTCCAAGTCATAATTATCCATTAACAAAAGAACCAACACCTGGAAATATATCTTTTGTGACTTGTCTTCTTGGTAGTCTGAGATTTAAAAGATCTAGTTCTGATACTAATTCAAATTCTACAAAATCTCTATTTTCTGATAATTTACGATCTATAAAATATATTTCATCAGGTAACTTACTGGAAGTATCTGGTGTACCAAAAGGATTTGTACCGCCTGTAAAATTTGCTGCATCAATATATCTTGCCAATGTTCTTATTCTTGTAAATTTTGCACCTGTTAAATCATTACCAGGTGTTGTTTGATTAACTAAAGCCATTAATGCTGTGATAGTTCCTAAAGCATTACTTACAGTAAATTTTGGTCTTGGTATTTGTCCTTTACCTGTAAATTGAAAACCTTCTGCTTTAACTGGAAATCTTTGATATGAATTACTATCCCATATAAGTTCACCACTACTATTCATGTTTGAACCATCATGAAATCTATATACAGTAGTAGCACCATGCAAACTAGAATCTAGTGTTACAGTAAAAAGTTCTATTAAAGAACTAGGATTTATTTTTTGTAATTCTGATACAGGTATTGGCATTTATGGTTCAAATACCTCTTCAAATTTTGCAGAGATTGTTGCTTTACCAGAATAATTTACCTGCTTACGCCAACTCAGACAAATATATTTTTTACTTGCAGATTCTGTAGGTGCTTGAAAATCAAAACTGGCCAGATCAGATACTCTTGCATCTAAAAATGTTTCAATTGTATCGCTATCAGCCTCATCTATATTTTCAAATTTAAAATTAAATTTTTTACCATTTTGATTATCTGGCAATCCTAAAATTACACGATGTTGATATCCATCGCCTAATTTTATAACTCTTACATTAGGATCATTTTCTTTTGTAAATCCAAATGATGGGTTAATTGATGGAAATGTAGCCATAATTATAATCCTTGATGTAGTAAACCACCAGGTCTTTTTTGTACTATTAGTTCATTTTGTATAGCACCTGCCAGTACTCTACCAAGTTGATTACCTTGATTGTCATCGCCTTGTACAGTTGAGCCAGAAGCATCTACATTTACAACTATATTAGTAGCTCCAGCAGAAGCCTCAACCCCTAAGTTACCAGAACGGCCACGTTTAAGAGGGAGTATAGCCTCCGCACCTGCTTCTCCCATAAGACCAAAATTACCTGTACCTCCAGATCCATATTTAAATAATGTAGGCTGCGTCACGATTCCCCCTTTTGCATACTCTTTTAATCCTTTGTCAAAAACATTACCTTTCGCATTGTTTAAAAATGGAATTGCACTTATTATGGGAGACAATATTCTTTGCCTCACAATAATTCGTGTTATATCAGCAATGACAGATCGTGCAAAATCATTAAAATTCAATTTTCCTGTCATAACAAAATTTACAAGAGAGTCTTCCATTGCTTGAAAAGCATTTTGTACTGCATCTTTAACGCTTTCTGTTGTACTTTTTATACTTTGTAAATATGAATTTGCACCTTGTTTTAAACCTTCTAAAATTTTGTTTGTTTTATTTGTACTCGCGTTTGATGGATCTTCAGAGCCATCAGCCTGTCCTAGATACTCATATGTTATTGGATGAAATAGCATACCCATTATTTCTACTGGCTGCATATTCCTAGCTAATATTTCATCTCGTCTTTTTTTATCCTCAATAATTTTAGATAAATTTTCATCTTGTGCTGCTTTTGCAGCCTCATATCTTTGTTTTGCTATTTTTATAGCTTCTTTTCCTGTTAATAATCTTTCTGTTACTATCATATTGCCATCAATATCTGGTACTAATTCCTGTATAACTGTCCTTGATCTACCACTAGCAGCGTAACGTAATTCTTCAAAAGCTTTACTTGTATTTTCTGCTAATTTTTCAATATTTTTTGTTCTATTTTCAATAGAATTTGTAAGACCTTGTGCCGTTAAATTTTCTATACCAACTGTAATTCTATTTAATGCTTTTACAGAAGTATTTGCAGCATCTTGAAAAGCTGCACCTATTGGTTTTAATAATCTACCAACATTATCTTTAAGTTCAGACAATGATGTTTGCAACCTATCACCTGCTGATTCTGGTGCTTGTGCAAGAATTTTTGCATTCTCTCCATACTCATCTGTAAGTTTCTCTACAAATTTCATAAAGTCTTGTAGAGTAACGCTCCCTTTTTCTAATGCCTTATCTAATTCAGCAGGTGTTTTATCCATTGAATCAGCAAACAATGTAAAAGCCCCAGGCAAGCGTTCACCAAGTTGTTGTCTGAGTTCTTCAGCCGATACCTTACCTTTTGAGAAAACCTGACTAGTTGCTCGCAAGGCAGCTTTCATATCTTCTAAATTACCACCAGTACCCCTTATAGATGATGAAATTGCTAAGAATGCTTTTTGTGCATCTTCAACAGACATACCTGCACCTGTTACTGATGCTGTTAATGATGTAAATTGTCTTGTTATAACATCTTGTGGTATTGCTAATTCTTTACTTGTTTTTAATAAAAACTGTTGAGATTTAGTATATTTACCAAAATCATCTATTACTAATTTTAGTGCTTTTCTTTGTCTTTCTAAAGCTGCTGAATATGATGTAATTTCAGATACTTGTTGTCTTAACATACCAACCTGCGCACCTGCAACACCACCAGCTATAGCACCTGGCGCGCCTCCTAATACTCCTCCGATTGCTGCACCTGCTAAACCCTCAAAACCACCAAAAATACCAGCAGCACCAATAGCACCAGCAGTTTTAGCAACACCACCAAACCTTCCCTTACCCATACCTTTATTGGCAGTTGCTTGCATCTTTCTTAATTGTCCTTCTAGCCTAGTTGCTTCTGCTGTTGCCTCTCTAAATTCTTTACTTGTAATATCAACATTTGACGCTAACTGTCTATAAGAACTTGCTAATGCTTTTGTTCCATTGATAGATTTCTGTGCTGTTACACCTTCTGTTTTGAGAGTTGCTATTAATTTTTTACTTGAGTTTGTAGATAAGGTTGTATTATCATTTAACCTTTTAAGTGATGAAGTTAATCCTCGCAGTTTTTCAACACCTTGAATTTTTAGTGCAAAACTAAGTTTTGTTTCTCTATTAACCATTATTTCTTATCCTTCTGCATTTGTTTCAATGCCTCGTATTCCATTACTTGTATTCCTTCAAACATAGCAACAGAATCTTTAACTGTATATATTTTACACAAGTATTCCAAAGATTTATAGTTTATGCCAGTTAATCCAGCCATACTGACATACCACTGTGTTGATAGCTTCCAAAACATATTAACAATCTCTCTATTATCTTCCCAAACAATACAATCAGATGTCCTTTTGTTTTTACTTTCGGCTGCGATTTGTTCTTCTGTAGCACCAAATGCTTTTAATGCTTCTACAGTTTCATCTATAACATCACCTTGTACCCAATACCTCGCAGCCTCTCTTAGTTTTTTTCAGTAGCTCCCTGCACACTTTCACCATATGCTTTTATTATTCCAAGAACAATAAATTGATTATCAAGGATTGCCTCCAAATTATCCTCGTTATATTCTATTTCATTACCATCAGCATCTTTTATACCTGACCATCCTACTAGTACACTTTTTACAAAGTTTTCATCGCCAGCTTCAATAAGATCAGCAAATGCTTTACGACCTTCATTTTTAAATTTGGCCGTAAAAGTTTCTTTTTTAAACTTGCCTTTTTCTGGCGATTGAACAGTTACCTCCCAATCATATTCAGTAACTTTTTTGAAAACTAATGCCATAAATTAAGTCATAACAATACTTAGCTCATTATTACCTGCTGTTGTAGGTAATGCCAAGTAGGGTAAACTCAAGCTATTGAC
>FUFK010046023.1_pt1 | contig 13952 bp, 9 predicted proteins | sample 1021851 | NCBI WGS metagenome assembly FUFK01 (sample SAMEA51879418, study PRJEB19060) | metagenome | reverse complement strand
GTTTGTCAACCATTTCACCTGCGTTTCTGGTTGCGTTATCCATTGCACTCATCCTCGAACCTTGTTCGCTAGCTGAATTCTCTAACATCGCCTTAAAAATCTGAGTTGAAATATTTTTAGGCAATAAATTACTTAATATTTCATCCTCTTCTGGCTCAAATTCATAATTATCATCAGATGAATTTGTTTCCTCATCAGTTGTTTTTAAAGGAATAATTTGTTGCTCCTGTGGGATTTGGGTTATTACATTTTTAAATTGGTTGTAAAATATTACACATACATCAAATTCTTTATTTTCAAATTTTTCGATTACTGTCTTGCCTACTTTATCCGCATCAAAATAATTTACATTTTTTGACTCTTTGAAAGATATTCTCTCTATGATATTATTACCATAAACACGTTTTAACTGATCATAACCTTTTGTTCCAACTGTAATGATTTTTAATGTTTTTCCTTCATCTAATATTTTTTGAAAATATAATTTTGCTTTTTTAATTATGTTAGTATTAAATCCACCACAAAGACCTCTATCTGATGTCATAACAACACATAAATGAATTTTATCCTCTCCTGTTCCAGAAAGTAATTTTGGAGCATTTTCAATATCTGATATTCCGCCTGATAAGTTTAAAATAATATTATTCATTTTATCTGAATAAGGTCTTCCTTTTTCAGCACTTTCTTGCGCTCTTCTTAGTTTTGCAGCTGCTACCATCTTCATAGCTTTTGTTATTTTCTGTGTTGATTTAACACTCGAAATTCTCTTTTTTAGATCATCTAAACTTGCCATAATTTTAAGCGCTAAAATCTTTTTTAAGTTGGAGAATAATTTCGTTTAAAATTTTCTCATGCTCATCATCAAGTTTTCCAGATGTAGTAATGGCTTCGATGATTTCAGGTTTTTCAGCTTTACATTTTTCAATTATTTTATTTTCGAAACTTGAGATATCTTTTTGTTCGATATCATCAAGATGCCCTTTTACACCACAGAAAATAGAAATTACTTGTTCTGCCACAGTCATTGGTGAATACTGATTTTGTTTTAGAAGCTCAGTTAATTTTGAACCTCTATTAAGTAATTTTTGGGTTGATGCATCAAGGTCTGAACCAAATTGNGCAAATGCTGCCATCTCTCTGTATTGTGCTAGTTCTAATTTCATTGAACCAGAAACTTTTTTCATCGCTTTAGTTTGCGCTGAAGATCCCACTCTTGAAACTGATAATCCAACATTTATTGCAGGTCTAATACCTTGGTTAAAAAGCTCTGTTTCTAAAAATATTTGACCATCGGTAATAGAGATTACATTTGTTGGTATAAATGCTGAAACATCCCCCCCTTGAGTTTCAATAATAGGTAAAGCAGTCAGAGATCCACCACCATGTTCATCACTTAACTTGGCTGCTCTTTCGAGCAATCTGCTGTGTAAATAAAATACATCACCTGGATATGCTTCTCTTCCAGGCGGTCTTCTTAACAAAAGAGACATTTGCCTGTAAGCTACAGCTTGTTTTGATAAATCATCATAAATTATTAGAGCATGCATCCCATTATCTCTAAAGTATTCACCCATTGCACATCCAGTGTAAGGCGCTAAAAACTGTAATGGTGCAGCATCTGAAGCTGTTGCAGCAACTATTGTCGTATATTCCATTGCTCCAGCCTCCTCTAATGTTTTTTCTATTTGCCTCACAGTAGATCTCTTTTGACCAACTGCTACGTAAATACAATATAATTTTTTCTTTTCATCTCCAGACTCATTAATTTTCTTCTGATTTATAATTGCATCAATAGCAACTGCTGTTTTACCAGTTTGTCTATCCCCGATAATTAGCTCTCTTTGTCCTCTTCCAATTGGTACCAAACTATCAATTGATTTTAGNCCNGTTTGCATTGGTTCNCTAACNGATTTACGTGGAATTATACCTGGNGCTTTAACTTCAACNCTGCTTCTNTTNACNCTTTTATCTAGTGCACCCTTCCCATCAATTGGATTTCCTAAACCATCAACTACTCTACCAAGCAATTCCTTACCAACTGGAGTATCAACAATCGCACCTGTTCTTTTTACAGTATCACCTTCTCTTACTGATTTATCGTCACCAAAAATTACGACACCTACATTTTCACTTTCCAAATTTAATGCCATTCCTTTTGAGCCATCAGAAAATTCTACCATTTCACCCGCTTGAACATTATCTAAACCATATATTCTAGCAATACCATCTCCTACTGATAAAACCTGACCTACTTCNGTTACTTCAGNCTTATCTCCAAATTTCTTAATTTGCTCTTTTAATATCTTTGTTACTTCTGACGGATTTATTTCCATTTATGCCTCTATCATTTTATTTTCAATTTGTTGTAATTTATTTTTAATAGAGGTATCTACCATAATACTTCCAACTTGTATTATTAATCCTCCAATTAAACTTTTATCGAACTTATAGTCTAATTTTATTTTTGAATTAAAATTTTGTGATAAATCGTTTTTAATTTTATCGATTTGATCATTTGACAATTCTTTTGAAGATATTAATTCAGCTTTAACTTCACCTCTTTTTTTNGAACAAGTATTGACAAAGTCCTGTAGAATTAATTGCACAAAAAAAAATCTTCTTTTTGAAATCAAAAAACTCAGAAACTTAGTAAGTAATTTATTTAAATTATACATCTCTGCAATTTTTGATAAAACATTATTTAAATCCTCAACTGAGTTTGTCGGGTCTTTTATTAAAGAATTAAAATCCTCACTTTCCTGAATTAATTTTAAAAAGAGGTTAGAGTGACTTTCTACTTCTTCTAATGAATTCTCTTCATTAGATAATTCATAAAGTGCTAACGAATATCTACTCGCGGTTGTCGATGAAAAACTATTATTTTTGCTCAATTTGAACTCTTATTNTTACAATGATTTTCTCGAGTAACTAGCACATGACTCTGTTGTCTTCAAGTATCAGATTGACCAAATATTGTTAAATTTTAAGGTTAATTGAAGGATATTGGGTCAACATCAACTGTCAGTTTTATTTCTTTTGGTAATTTATAATTATTCAANATTTGACTTAGTTTTCTTTGTATTTTTCTATTTTTATTAGATCTAATAAGTAATCGATTTCNATATCTNCCCCTNACTTTATAGATNGGNGCNTTAACGGGTCCAAGAACTCGNTCATCTAGATTATTTACCANATAATTCTTAAGATTATTAGANTCTTGCTCTAATTTTAATTCTTTAGGAGATGTCAAAATTAAAGATACAAATCTTTCAAAAGGGGGTAAATTATAATTTTCTCTTAATTTAAGTTCATTATCTAAAAATATAAATGGATCAGGATCTGTAATTTGACTAATTATTTTTTGATTTTTTCCAAAAGTTTGAAAATACACTGTTGCAGGTTTTCCTGCTCTGCCAGCTCTTCCTGAGAGTTGATGGTAAAGTTGTAAATTTTTTTCTGCTACTCTTAAGTCATGACCATTTAATGATAAATCAATATCTAATACAACAATACAATTCAATTTTGGAAAATGAAAACCTTTAGAAATTAATTGGGTACCTACTAAAATATCAATTTCTCCGTTAATTATTTTTTTTAATTTTTCTATAGAAGATTTTTTACTCATCGTGTCACTTGAAAATATTGAAATTTTTTTATTAGGAAATAATAATTTTACTTCCTCGGCAACTCTTTCAACACCACTTCCACTAAAAACTAGATCGCATTCATTACCTTTTTTACAATTTCTATTAAGATCGCTTTTAAAACCACAGTAATGACAAAGAAGTTTTTTTTTATTCTTATGAAAGACAAGATTAATTGAGCAATGTGGGCAAGAATATACCTTCAAGCAATTTTTGCATAACGCAAATGGTGCAAAACCTCTTCTATTAATAAAAAATAAAATTTGATCTTTTTTTATTAAGTGTTCTTTTACTTTTTCTAAAGTTTTATTTGATATCCATGAATTTTTATTTAATTTATTTTTATTTAAATCAATGATTTCGTAGGTAGGCAAATTTGCATCTTTGTATCTTTTTAATAACCTGGAGCCTGTATATTTTTTTTTTATAAAATTTGAATAAGTTTCTATAGATGGTACAGCTGTAACTAAATTTATCGGTATATTCTCAAATTTTGCTCTGGAAACAGCCATATCTCTTGCGTTGTAAATTACTCCTTCATCTTGTTTGAAAGATTGATCATGCTCTTCATCAACAATTATTAATCCAATATTCTTAAATGGTAAAAATAGAGATGATCTAGCTCCGATTACAACCTTTATTTTTCCTGATGAAAGACCACTCCAAATTACTTTTTTTCTTTTTTGAGTAATCCCAGAGTGCCAAATTGATGCGTTAAATCCAAAAAATTCTTTAAATTTCTTCTCAAATTCAGCCGTTAATCCAATTTCAGGCAATAGTATTAAGGCTTGCTGATTTTTTTTTAAAATTTTTAATATATGACTAAAGTATACTATGGTTTTTCCAGAACCTGTTGTGCCTTGCAATAAATGAACCCTAAATTTGTTATCTTTATTTTTTAATTCATCTAATATTTTATTTTGATCTTTAGATAGCCTAAATTCCTTAACTTCATCTTTACTCAAAAAGAAATCATAATCTTTATCTTCGAATTCTTCAATTGCCTCACCACTCAACAAATGTAATTTTAAAGACATACCTTTAGGAACTAAATTATATTCAGAGAACCAATTCAAAAATTTTATTGTCTCTTTTTTCAAAGGTTTAATATTTAACCTTCTAACGATTTTTTTTAATTTGAAACTTTTATTGTCGTTTTTTTCAAAATTGTCCCAAATAACTCCGGTTATTATAGATTTACCAAACGGAACTTTTACATATTCTCCAATTTTNAAATTNAAATTACTCTCATAAGTAAATGGNTGATCAAAAATATTTGGTAAAAGGACTGGATATTTCATAAAAAAATTATGAAATATATTAAGAGTGAATCTGTCTTTTATCTACAGATAATGCTGCCTCTTTGATTGCCTCTGAGAAGGTTGGATGAGCATGACAGGTTCTTGCAATATCCTCAGAACTAGCACCAAATTCCATAGCAACAGACATCTCAGCGATCATTTCTCCAGCATGTGGACCAATAATATGTACACCTAAAACGCGATCTGTTGCTCTATCCGCTAATATTTTTACGAATCCCTCGGGCTCGTTTATTGCCTTAGCTCTTGAATTTGCCATGAAAGGAAATTTTCCAATTTTATAACTGATATTTTTTTCTTTAAGCTGCTCCTCATTTTCACCCACATAAGCAACTTCTGGAGATGTATATATTACTCCTGGTATCAAATTATAATTTACATGACCTGATTGGCCTGCAATAAGTTCCGCAACAGCAATTCCTTCTTCCTCTGCCTTGTGAGCAAGCATAGGACCATCTATCACATCGCCTATTGCGTAAATATTTTTAATGTTTGTCTCAAAATTTTTATTAACTTTAATTCTACCTTTTTTGTCCAAACTAACACCAATCTTATCTAAATTTAAATTATCAGTATAAGGTTTTCGACCTACTGAAATAAGAACCACATCTGCTTCTAACTTACTTTTTTTTCCTTCATTTGAAATTTCAACTGTAACTCCTTCACTATTTTTAGAAATTTTCTCAACCTTAGTTTTTAAATCAAATTTAATATTTTGTTTTTTCAAAATTTTCATAAACTCACTTGAAATTTCTTTATCTAATCCAGGAGTAATATGATCTAGATACTCTATAACTTGAACCTCAGTTCCCAATCGCGACCAAACTGATCCCATTTCTAAACCAATATAGCCGCCACCTACAACAATCATTTTTTTTGGTAGTTTAGAAATAGATAATGCACCTGTAGAAGATAGTATTTGCTTTTCATCAAACTCTATACCAGGAAGAGGTAAAGGAGCAGAGCCAGTACTAATAATTATTTTGTCAGACTTTATTTTTATCTCTTGATTATTATTTTTTACTAATATTTCATCTTTTTTAATTAATGTTCCAGTCCCCTTAATGTATGTGACCTTATTTTTTTTAAATAAAAATTCCACACCTTTTGTCAACGTCGATACAGATTTTTCTTTGTTTTCCATCATTTTTTTTAAATTTAGTTTTATCTCACCTGTTTCAATACCAATATCAGCAAAATTTTTAGCTTTATGGAAATTCTCAGAGAGATTTAATAAACTTTTTGATGGTATACATCCAATATTTAAACAAGTTCCTCCTAAAGATCCTCTTGACTCAATACANGCAGTNTTTAAACCTAATTGAGCNAATCTTATAGCNCAAACNTATCCTGCAGGACCACCACCAATTACTGTAACATCAAATTTATCAGCCATTATATATTTAAAAATAATCTTCTAGGGTCCTCAAGATTCTCCTTTACGGTTTTTAGAAAAGTAACNGACTCTTTTCCATCTATTATTCTATGATCATATGATAATGCNAAATACATTATTGGTTTAATTTTTATTTCACCATTAACATTAACTGGTCTTTCTACAATATTATGCATTCCCAAAACACCAGATTGAGGTGGGTTCAAAATAGGAGTTGATAACATTGAACCATAAACTCCACCATTACTAATTGTGAATGTTCCTCCCTGAAGATCCTCAATTGACAAATTTCCGCTATTGGCTTTTTCTGAAAGTCTTTTAATTTCTTTTTCTATATCAGCAAATGACATTTCGTCCGCATTTCTCAAAACTGGTACAACCAATCCTTTATCAGTACCAACTGCAAAACTTATATTATAATAATTTTTGTAAATAATATCTTCACCTTCAATTTCAGCATTTATTGCTGGAAATAATTTTAAGCCAACGACACAGGCTTTTACAAAGAATGACATTAATCCTAGCTTTATTCCATATCTACTTTTAAAATCTTCTTGGTTGTCCTTTCTCATCGACATTATACTAGACATATCAACTTCATTAAAAGTTGTTAACATTGCTGCATTTTCTTGNGCTTGTTTAAGTCTTTTAGCTATAGTTTGTCTTAACCTTGTCATTTTAATTCTCTCTTCTTCACCANATTGAATTCTTCTTTGATTAGGTTGTGGNTTTNTNCCCATCAAGCTTAAAAGGTCACCTTTTAATACTCTACCATCTCTTCCTGTNCCTTTAACCTTTTCCACATCAATATTATTTTCAGCAGCAATTTTTCTCACCGCTGGTGAAAGAACAATAGGATTAACTTTTGTAGTTTGGTTTGTTTGAACTTCGTCAGTTAGTAGAAGAGGTTCTTCATTAACCTCATCTAAAAGTTCCATTGGCTCTTCTTTGCTAGTTGCAGAAATATTACCTAATTTTGGAGTAGGTTTTTTCTCTATTTCTAGATTTATNACGTTTGTATTTTCTTCTTTTAATAGATCTTCAGGAACGGTTTCTACTTCTTTTTCTTGCTTTGAGGGTGCTTTTTTCTCTACATTTGATTTCCCTTCAGAAACAGAACCTAGCACTGCCCCAACTTCAACAGTATCTCCATCTTTTGAGTTAATTTCTGATAAAATTCCACTTAATGGTGATGGAACTTCTAAGTTAACTTTATCAGTCTCAAGTTCAACAATAGCTTCATCTGCTTCAACTGGATCTCCAACTTTTTTAAGCCATTTTGAAACAGTTGCTTCTGTAATACTCTCACCTAATGCAGGAACTAATATTTTTTCACTCATTNTCAAAAACTTTTTTTATAATCTCTTCTTGTTCTACCATATGCCTTTTTGCATAGCCAGTTGCGGGAGATGCATCAGGATTTCTTCCTATATAAGAAATATTATTATTTTTAGCTTTAATAGTTTCTAATGTCCATTGAATATAATCTCTCACTGAAAACCATGCTCCCATATTTTTTGGTTCTTCTTGGCACCAATAAAATTTAGCATTATTTGCATAAGGCTTAAGCTCTTTGACTAAGCTTTTTACGGGAAAAGGATATAATTGTTCTATTCTAAACAAGATCACATCNTCTCTTTTAATTTTTTCTCTAGCANCTAATAAGTCAAAATAAACTTTTCCAGAACAAAGAATAACTTTTTTAATTTCTGCAGGTTTTTTCAATTTTATAAAATTNTTAGAATCTTTATTTAGTGCGTGGTCCCANAAAATTCGGTGAAATGAAGTTTGCTTATTAAAATCCTCNATACTTGAAACACAATATTTGTTTCTTAAAAGTGACTTTGGTGTCATTAAAACTAAAGGTTTTCTAAAGTCACGATGAATCTGTCTTCTAAGAGCATGAAAGTAATTAGCTGGCGTTGTACAATTCATCACTTGAAGATTATCATTAGCACACAACTGTAAAAATCTTTCTAATCTTGCAGATGAATGCTCAGGACCCTGACCTTCATATCCATGAGGTAATAACATTACTAAACCAGAGGCTCGCTGCCATTTTCTTTCACCTGAAGATATAAATTGATCTATTATAACTTGTGCTCCATTAGCAAAATCACCAAATTGCGCTTCCCAGATTGTTAATGTATTGGGCTCAACTAAACTATAACCATACTCAAAACCAAGAACTGCTAACTCCGATAAGAAACTATCTACAATTTCGAATTTCTTTTGATTTTTTGAAATACTNTTTANAGGTATATATCTGGTATTATCTAATTGATTACGTAAAACTGAGTGCCTTTGACTAAAAGTTCCTCTTCCAGANTCTTGACCTACAAACCTTACTGGGAAACCCTCTTCCAACAATGAACCAAAAGCNAGTGCTTCTGCTGATGACCAATCAATATNAAAACCTTGATCAATTGTTTTTTTTCTGTTTTGNAATATTTTACTAATNGTCTTNTGAACANTANTTTCNTTAGGAATTANATTTATTTTATCTGAGATATTTCTNAANAAATCAGGNTCNGNACCTGTAATNCCCTTTTTATCTTTNCCTTTTTTAGGCTTNTAACTCGACCAAGCNCCTTCAAACCATTCTATTTTTGGTTTATAATCTTTTGCAGTTTTAAATTGATCATCTAACAAAGTTTTAAATTTATTAATTTGATTATTTAAATCATTTTCTGAGAGTAAATCCTCATCTATAAGTTTTGATCCATAAATTTTTGCCGTNGAAGGATGTGACCTTATTTTTTTGTACATGAGAGGTTGNGTAAAAGANGGCTCATCTCCCTCATTATGTCCAAATCTTCTATAACAAACTAAATCTAAAACCACATCTCGATTAAATTTAAGCCTGAACTCTGTTGCAATTCTTGATCCATAAACTACAGCCTCTGGATCATCACCATTAACGTGTATTATTGGAGCCTCAACCATTTTAGCAATATCTGATGGGTGAGGTGAAGATCTTGCAAATCTTGGACTAGTTGTAAATCCAATTTGGTTATTTACAATTATATGAATTGTTCCACCGGTATTATGCCCTGGTAAACCAGACATGGCAAAACATTCAGCTACTACACCCTGTCCAGCAAAAGCAGCATCTCCATGTATTAAAATTGGAATAACCTTATTTCTTTTTANATCCTTGTGAAAAAATTGTTTTGCTCTAGTTTGACCTAAAACTACNGGATTTACAGCCTCTAAATGAGAAGGATTATCAGTAAGACTTACATGAACTACATTTCCATCAAATTCTCTATCGGAAGATGCTCCCAAATGATATTTTACATCACCAGCACTATCTTCCTCTGTGTTATTAATTTCACCAGCAAACTCNTTAAATATTCTTTTGTATGATTTTTGTAAAACATTAGCTAAAACGTTTAGTCTTCCCCTGTGGGACATGCCAATTTTAACTTCTTTTATGTTTGACTGACCACCAATTTTAATTATTTGCTCTAGTGCAGGTATCAGACTTTCACCACCGTCAAGACCAAATCTTTTTGATCCAACATATTTTGTGTGTAAAAATTTTTCAAAACCTTCAGCTTGTATTAATTTATTTAAGATTGCATTTTTTCCATTTACTGTAAATTTCAATGCATTTTCATCTTTTTCAACTCTATCACGAAACCATTTTCTCTCTGTTGGATTTGAAATATGCATATATTCATAACCAATATTTCCACAATAAATTTTTCTTAATACAGAGAGAATTTCTTTTATGTTAGAATATTCTTTATTTAAGACACCATCTAAGTAAATTTTTTTACTATAATCATCTTTTTTAAATCCATAATTTTCAGGATGTAGTTCGTCAAGATACTCACTTTCTCTCATTTCTAATGGATCAACTTTTGATAATAAATGACCACGCTGTCTATAAGCTCTAATCAAAGAGACTGCTTTAATAGAATTACTGTTACTTGCAACTATATCGTTTTGATCTATTTNTTTATTTTGANTTTCTAGAATNTCAATTTCATTTTCAAGTATTTTACTCTCATCAATTTTATTTTTTCTTGGACTCCAAGATGGTCCATTAACCTCTTTAACAATTGAATTAATATCATCNCCAATATCTATAAAATATTTTTTCCAACTCTCAGGTAAATTTGGATCATTATTTACATACTTCACATACATTTGTTCTATAAATGCACTATTTGATTTATTAAGAAATGAAGTTTTTTTGTATTCTAAATTTTTAGATGATGACATTTTTAAATATAATTATACACGAATAAGGTGTTATCAATTAGACAATTTATTCAATAGAGTTATTCCAATTTCAGATGGTGATTTTGCCATTGTAATACCAGATTTTTCCATAATTTTAATTTTTTCATCAGCGTTACCTTTTCCCCCTGATATTATTGCACCAGCATGACCCATTCGTCTACCAGGTGGTGCTGTAATTCCAGCTACAAATCCAACCATTGGTTTTTTTATCTTATGATTTTTTATAAATTCAGCAGCTTCTTCTTCAGCAGTACCTCCGATCTCACCAATCATGACTATAGACTCAGTTTTTTCATCATTTAAAAACAGATCTAGGCAATCAATAAAATTTGTACCATTTATTGGATCTCCACCTATTCCTATACATGTAGATTGACCNAGGCCATTTTCTGAGGTTTGGGCTACAGCCTCGTAAGTTAATGTTCCTGACCTAGAAACAATTCCTACTGTTCCTTTTTTATGAATATTTCCAGGCATTATTCCAATTTTACATTCATCAGGAGTTATTATACCTGGACAGTTGGGACCAATAAGTCTCGATTTAGAGTTCGAAAGTCTTCTTTTTACTTTAAGCATGTCTAAAACTGGAATTCCCTCACTTATACATACAATCAATTCTATAGATGAATCAATTGCCTCTATAATTGCTGAAGCTGCAAACTTTGCAGGAACATAAATCATTGTTGCATTTGCACCTGTCTGATCTTTAGCTTCTTTAACAGTATTAAATACTGGTCTTTCCAAATGAATTTGACCTCCTTTTTTAGGAGTAACTCCACCAACCAAGTTAGTTCCATACTTAATAGATTGTTCAGAATGAAAAGTTCCATGAGCGCCAGTGAAACCTTGACAAATTACTTTTGTATCCTTGTTAATTAAAACTGACATTATTTAATTGCCTCAACAATTTTTTTTGCTGCATCGGATAAATCATTTGCAGAAATAATCTCTAATCCAGAATTATCTAAAATTTCTTTTCCCTCTTTGAAATTTGTGCCTGCTAGTCTCACTACTAAAGGAACTTTAATTTTAATTTCTTTTGCTGCATCTACAACACCTTGTGCGAGTACGTCACATCTCATTATTCCTCCAAAAATATTTATTAGTATTCCTTTTACATTTTTGTCAGATAAGATAATTTTAAATGCTGCTGAAACTTTTTCTTTAGAGGCACCACCACCTACATCTAAAAAATTTGCAGGCTCTTCTCCATATAATTTAATAATATCCATGGTGGCCATTGCTAATCCAGCACCATTTACCATACATCCTATATTTCCGTCCAATTTAATGTATGCAAGATCATGTTTGCTTGCTTCAATTTCAGTTTCTTCTTCTTCATTAAAATCTCTTAGTTTCTGAATTTCTGGATGTTTAAATAATGCATTTTCGTCAAAAGTCATCTTTGCATCCAAACATACAATTTTGTTTTTTTTGGTTAAAATGAGAGGATTTATCTCTACTAAATTTGCATCTGTATCAATGAACATTTTGTAAATTGATTTTATTAAATTGATTGCTTGTTTACTTGCATCGTTGTCTAAATCAAAAATTTTAATAATTTTGTTACAGTCTTCCTCTGAAATACTTTCATTAAAATCTACTTTAGTAGTGATTATTTTATCTGGTGATTTTTCAGCAACTTCCTCAATATTCATTCCACCCTGATCGCTGGAAATAAATGCAATTTTCGCAGAAGCTCTATCAACAAGACAAGACAGATAGAATTCTTTTTCTATTTCTGATGCAGTTTCAACATACAATCTTTTCACCTCTCTTCCTGAGGGTCCAGTTTGATGAGTAACTAATGTTTTACCAAACAATTTTTTCGCTTCCTCTTCCAAAAGAGCAATATTATCAACAATTTTTACTCCTCCAGCCTTTCCTCTACCTCCTGCNTGAATTTGNGCTTTTAATACATACTTNTNAGCTTTGAGATTTTTTACTTTTTCAATTAATTCATTTACATTAAGAGCATAAANNCCNTCNGGNACAACCGCGCCATACTTTTTAAGTATTTCTTTTGCNTGGTGCTCGTGGATATTCATTTAATCTTTGTTTAAGTCAGGGTCTATTTTAGATGCTGCATCCCATAATTTTATTACTGCTTCTACTGAATTATTAAACTCTGTTTTTTCATTTTCATTAAGGTCGATTTCCTCAATTTTTTCAACACCTTCATTTCCAATGATAACAGGAACGCCTGCATATACATTATTAATTCCATACTCCCCATGTAAATATGCTGCACATGGTAAAAGTTTTTTTTGATCTTTTAAAAATGCTTCAGCCATCTCAACTCCAGATGCTGCAGGTGCATAAAATGCTGATCCCTTTTCTAAATATTTTACAATTTCTGCACCACCATCTCTAGTTCGCTGATTAATACTCTCTAATTTTTCCTCAGAAATCTTTCCCTCTTTCACTAACTCCATCAATGGTTGACCAGAGACTTTTGTAAATCGTGGAAGAGGTACCATTGTATCTCCATGTCCACCCATTACCATAGCATCGATTTCTTTTACAGGCACATTTAATTCTTCAGATAAAAATAGTTTAAATCTTGAACTATCCAATATACCTGCCATCCCTACAACCTTATGAACGGGGAGTCCTGAATATTTTTGAAATGCCATTACCATTACATCCAATGGATTTGTAATACAAATTACAAAGGCATTAGGCGCATTATTTTTTATTCCTTCTGCAACTTGTTTAATAATTTTTAAATTAATTCCTAATAGATCGTCTCTACTCATTCCAGGTTTTCTAGGAACACCTGCTGTAATTATAATAACATCTGATCCTTTTATATCTTCATACTTATCTGTTCCTGAAAATTTTACATTAAATCCATCTACCGAGGAAGATTGGGCTATATCTAAACCTTTTCCCTTTGCTACTCCACTTGCAACATCAAATAAAACAACTTCATCCACCAGTTCTTTTAAACCAATTAAATGAGCTAAAGTTCCTCCAATTTGACCTGCCCCTATTAAAGAAATTTTACTCATTTTATTTCATTGTTGGCATAATAAATTCAGGATTAGATCTAATTCCTGATGGCCATCTAGAAGTAATAGTTTTTAATTTAGTATAAAATTTTACACCTTCCATACCATGCGTTCCACTATCTCCAAATAATGACCTTTTCCATCCTCCAAAACTATGGAAAGCCATTGGAACTGGTATTGGAACATTTATCCCTACCATTCCAACTTGAATTTTACTTGCGAATGTTCTACCTGCATCTCCATCTCTAGTATAAATGCTAACTCCATTTCCGTATTCGTGCTCATTAATCATTTTTGTAGCCTCTTCAAATGTTTTTACCCTAAC
>FUFK010066330.1_pt1 | contig 13953 bp, 23 predicted proteins | sample 1021851 | NCBI WGS metagenome assembly FUFK01 (sample SAMEA51879418, study PRJEB19060) | metagenome | reverse complement strand
TGTAGGATTGTAGGTCCTGTTACTGTATCTGCCATTTGTTTCCCTCCTTAATCAAGAAACTGTGGGGCCGAAGCCCCACTAATTATTAAAATACTGAGTATTCTANNTCNACTGTAAATCTTCCAGCAGTTATGTCAGCGTTTACCGCAGTTGTAGCAAAAGCATATAAGTTTTTGCTAGCGATTGCCGCTGTAACATTTGGAACGAATATGTGATAGTTACCAGCACTATCGTTAAAGTTCACGTCAATTTCTGTGATTGATTGTGTAGCACTTAACTGCTCGTTAAAAGATGTTACACCAGCACCAACGATTTCAGTTCCAGAAGAAACTGCTGAGTTAGTAGCTGTACCAGAAGTGGCACTTAATGATAAACCACCAACAAGAGTTTCTCCTGCCGCAGTTGTAATACCAATTAATGCTCTGTGAATAAAAAATTTAGTAGGTGTTACTAGTCCGTCTGGTGCGTCTGTATTTAATGCACCGAGCTCTACAAGCACATCACCGTCTCCATATGCAGTTGATGCCGCGTCTGTGGCTGCTAAAGAACCTGCAAATGATTGAATTTTTCTAGTTCCCATAGAAACTAGTTGACCAGTAGAATTAACAGAAAAACCTGTTTCTGTAACAGCTCCAGTTGCAGCAGCTTTATTGATTACATTAAAACCACCCTCTGATCTAACTGGACCGCTAAATGTTGAATTAGACATTTTTTACCTCGTAGTATTTATTACACCGTCTCTACGATCGTCTGCTAGGTCAGTCGGTGTAATTGTTTAATTCCTAGTTATTGTGGGGCCGAAGCCCCACAAGTTAAGTTTTTATGCTCCTGGTGAACCAAAGATAGCTCTGAAGTCAGAGAAACCAAAGGAGTATCTCTCTCTTGCTTTGTATCTTACGTTACCAGTTTCAAAGTCACCTTCCATTTTAGTTGTGATAGGTGATCTTTGGAAATGCTTCATCCCATTTGGAGAATCAGTTTTAATGAAGAATGCATCAGTATCGGTTAAGAAGTTATTAACTGTATAACCTTCTGGTAACATTCCCATGCTAGCAATGGCGTTTAAGTCATTGTCAGCAGTTGCTGTTCTCAAATTAGATTTCATTAATCTTTCAGCAGTAAATTGAAGATTGACTGGAATAATAAGTTTTCTTCCGTTCAGAGCGATTTTTAATCCTCTGTCGTCAGTTAAACCAGCAATATCAATTAATGATTGCTCTAAAGATGTTTCGTTTAAATCAGCAGCAGTTGCTAACTCGTTTGAGATGTTTCCGCCTGTTGATGGGTGAGCAGTAGAACAAAGTTCCACACCGTCACCACCTGTGAAAGAAGAATCAAATGCATTGTTTAATACGTTTGCTGCTTTCACTTGTTTAGCGTTACTCATTGAACGAGCTAATGCTTTTGTATAACGAGAACTGATTCTGTCGTAAAGGTTGTCCTCTACTGCTTCTTCAGTAATCGCAAAAGCAAGTGCTATTGTTTCGTGTGTATAACGCGCTGTGAATGACTCTGTTGCGTCATCATAGTTGACCGGAGTTCCCTCTGGTTTTACTTGCGCTGTACCGAAACCTGATAGCATTACTTCTTCTTCAAAAGCTCTGTCAGAAGTTTCTGTATCATAAATAGCTTCGTGCTGATTTTCGTATCTGGCATATTCCAACCCAAACAAAGCATTTAAGCCAGGTTCTAGTTCCTTTACCAGTTGTGATCTTGATATCGGCATAATTAACTCCTATTAGCTTAATGCAGTTGTTAGTAAGTAAGAATGCTCAGCAGTGTTTGGAATAACGTAAACATTAACGTTTGCGCTACTTGTATCACTGTTATCTGGATCCTTAGAAATACCAATTTGCTTGAATTGTCCAGATGTACCTGCTGTTGAAGTGTCTAACTCTTGAGTTGATCTACCAGAAAGTGAGCTTCCGCTTGTTCCTACTAAATCAAAACCAGCAAAATTCATTGCTGCTGTGCCTGTACCATCGTGTTGAACTTCGAAGACGATTCTAGGATCGTCGTAAACAAAAGCAACAATATCCGAAGCGTTTGTGCTNGCTGGATAGTTATTGCTAAATGTTGGCTTACTTGTAGTAGGGTCTGTAAAGAAACATCCACCGAAAACACCAAGAATTACATTACCTGCTGCTGCCGCTTCAATACCACCTGCTGTAACTGCTTTTACACATTGTCCATGAAAAATGTCAGTGCCGTAGTTTGCAGCAATAGTATATTCGTTTCTTCTGATAAGACCGCCACTAAGATGCCTTACGGGTCTAAACCCAAAAGCTGCGTCTTTATTTGCCATCGTTTATCTCATCCTTTTTAGTTTGTTGTTTATTCGATGGACAAAAGAGCTAAAAAATTAGTCCTTTCGAGTACCACCGAAGGTTACGCGAGACTGCCTATCTGGTTTAGAGATCGGCATGCTGGGGTGTTGTTCCTTCAGTAAATCGTTTTGAATTGCGTCTTCCTTATTTTTTGTTTGCTCCGCAAAATAAGCCATTCGCTCTTCAACGATTTCTACTGGAATTTTAGCCAGCAATAAACCTCCAACTCCTATTACACCAGCATACTTGCCTTCCTGAATGATAGGATATTCACTGTTTGCATCGGCTCTGACTAATTCAAAACCTTCTCTTAATCTTGCAGATAAGTTTTTACTATCCGCTTGACCTAGCACTTCAGCGCGTATCCATCTGTATTTAAACCCATCGGGTGCAGGTGGTGCATCAAGAGATGACGGGGGTGCCCATGGTTTCCTACGAGTCGCTTTCTCGCGGGACTGAGCAGCGCGTGGAGTCTTATTTTCATCAATTTTATTCATATGCCTACTCCTTCACGTATTTCGCATATTCTTCAAGTGGCACACCTAATTTTTTAGCTATCGCTACTTGTGATGGTGTGAGCCTCACTGTTTTGCGTCCAGACCTTGTGGTTCTATTTGCAGAGGCAACTGTCTGAACGGGTGATTTGCCTTCTTGAACCTCTCCCCCATCACTAAATTTATGGGGAAACTCTTTGCGAAGTCTATTATCTATCTCATCATAATAATCATCAGAGGTAGGATCAAACCCTTCTTCTTCCACAAGTTTCTTGTGAATACCAAAAGAAGCGTATGTCATAGCTTCGTCCTTACCAAACCATTCGTTTTTTTCCGCCCAAGCTTCCGCTTTGGGATCAGGTCTAGTAGGAGTTACATTATTTTGTACAGGCTGTTCTCCTATTTGTCCAGCGTTTTTTAAAGTATCTTCGTACTTTTTTCGCTGTTCTTCAGTCGCTTTTATTCTTTCTTCTTCAATAGCTAACTTTGCAAGGGCTTGATTTGCTGCTACTTGAGCATCTACATCTCCTGCTGCAACGGCTTGTTTTAAAGCCACCTTAGCTGTTTCAAGTTCTGATTTTACACGACCTGCAAACTCATTGACGTACCCGTCATCAAGTTTATCGAACTTACCTTGTAATTCATCTTTTTCTTTTTTGACTTGTTCTGCAAAACTTAAAGCTTCTTTTTCTCTACGCTCTGCTTCACGAATTTTATAAGTTAACTTATCAATTCTTTTTTTGACACCTTCACTATATTCTTCGCGTTCATCTTTTTTAGTATCTTTAGTTTCTTTAGTCGCCTCTTTTTCTTCAACGACCTCAGTCTGAGTTTCTTCTTTTTTTAACTCCACGTCGACAGATTTACCTGATGTGTCCAAGTCAACCATCAATGCATCTTCTTTTAACGCTTCTGCTTTTATTGCTTCGGGCATGGTTATTTCTCCATGTTTAATGTGTTACTGGTGATAAAATACTCTCTGGATCATCCACTGTTCCAAGTATCTCATCATCATTTAGTATGCGTAGTTCTCCGCCTTCAATATTAAGACGTGAACCGGCGTATCTTGCAAAGACAACCCAATCTTTTTCTTTGCACCAAGGACCGTTAGGAAAACGATCTTTGTCGTTGTAGGCATCAGGTCCAACTTTTAAAACTAATCCAACATTAGTTGCAATTTGAGTTTCCTGTATAGTTTTATCTGAGAGATATACTCCACCTTTAGTTTTACCTTGACCTTTGTGTGGTAATACTAAAATGCGCCAACCCGTGGGTTCGGGTAATTTTGATGACTCTAGTTTTTGTTCTTCTTTTTTTTCTTCGTCTTTTTTCTTTTTTTGCACAGCTTTCGCTACATGCACTGGTAAGATTAAATTACTCATTTTGCTCCTGTTTCTTTTTAAGCAGGTCCGAGAGTTCCTGTTCAATATAATTTAATGTATCAAGCTGACCTAAATGATTTTGATAATCATTCCAATCTTTAACCTGATTGTTGATTATTATCTGAGTTATTTGATTTTGTCTAGCTCTAATTATTTTGTAGATTTTATCTACTATGTATACTGTATCCATTCTTTATTTCTTTTTAGTTATTAATCCCATAGCTCCTTTCGCACCCTTGATGCCGAAGCTCGCGCTGCAGGCGATGTATAAGAGATGCTTGTAATAATCAGGGAGTGAGTGTAGAGCTTCAAAACCAGCTTTAATATGTGGTGTCCATCCAGGAATGAAGACTGCTACCGCCGGAACCAACAGGCATATTAAAATTAGCTCATCTTTCCAGCTCCCTTTCATTTGATCTACCGCCGACGCTTCCCATGCTATTTTTCCGGCGATTTGGTCTTCTTTGAGTTTAGTCTGAGCTTTTATCTCAGTAACTTTTAATTCTGCTTTTGCCTTTTTCGTCTCCACGAAACCCTTGACGCCGTCAGCGACGACGCCAAGTAAGGGCTTAGCTAAGAGTTGCCAGACCATAGTCTAGGCTCCACCCATTTTCCATAGTACAATTAGAACAACTCCACAAACGATACCAGCTTTAATCCAGTCNTTCATGTTCCAGTCNTTCCATTCTTTGAGCCATTCAATTACATCTTTTACCAATTTCATGTTAACCTCCTAGTGCTCTGTTAAATTAAAATCGGGTTCAAAAACAACCTCTATTTCAGAATCCCCATTTACAGTCAAAACTTTATTAAGTTTGTTTATTGCCTCTTGTACATCATGTTCACAGTTAGAGCAACCACAATGACAGGATCCACCGTTGCTGTGATGACAATCATGTCCGCAATTTTTACAGATAGACATTAATGTATTGTTATTTTTTTGACTTCGTAGTTATCAATACCATTAACAAATGCGTCCATCATTATTTGAGTTTGTTCAGGACCTAAAAGATTTAAATAAATGGTTTTTGCTACGACCATAAGCGAAGCACTAAGAGCCATAGGATCATTAGGATACTTCCCGGCAAAAGTAAAAGCGTCATCCAAAATTTCTTTTGGACTAAGACTTTTTTCTCTTCTTTTTTGTTCTTTTTTTAACATGTCCGCCTTTGCTTGCCATATACGTGGGTATGCTAGCACCTTTTTTCAACATTTGCGATATTTTTTTTGAATCACCCACTCTTGTTCCAGGAGGTTTCCTGTATTTTCTTCTTAAAAGCTTAATTATATTTGGACTAAGTTTAGTATTTGCCATTATTGACCTCTTTTCGATGCTAAAGACACTTCAGCACGTAAATCTGCTATGTCTTCTTGACTTTGTATACGTTCTTTGTCGATATTATCCTTTTGCTCTAGCTTTTTACCTTCAAAATTAAGTTTTTCTAGGTCTAAATCTAATCTTTGCTCTGCTAATTCTCTATTTTGCCTTACTTCTTGAGCTCTGAGCATTAATTCTTGCTGTTTTAAGTTAATTAATGGATCTTTATCGTCTTTATTCATCATTTCTTGCTCTTCATTTACCATTTCATTAGTTAATTCAGTAATTCTTTGTGCAATTTCAAGTTCATTTTGTTGTTGAAACTGTTGTAAGAGCTCTGGTGGTAACATTCCACCCATTTTTTGTGCCTCTTGCTCAATAAGTGGTGCATTTTTCTTTGTAATTTCTTCTCTTGCTAATAATGCAACGTGTTCAGAAATGTGTGCTTGCAATATACCCATGGTAGGTGGGTTATTTGCAACTAAAAAAGAACTCATGAACGCTCTATGAGCGTCTATGTGTGCTTGATGTGCCTGACCAGGAAACGCTTTTAGTCCTAACATTTGTAAAGACTTAGCATTTTCTATTCCTGGATCTTCGGGTTGAGGTTGTTGAGGAGGTGGTAAAATCATATCTATGTCTCTAACGCCTAATGCTTGATACATTCTTCTGTATGCCTCGTGCATATTATGCATTTGAGGATTTGAAGATGCCATTTGTAATTGTGTTTGCGCTAGAGTAACGCGCTGCGCCATAGAAAAAATGTTTGGATCAGATACTGGGAGTATGTCAATACGTTGGTCAAAATCTTGTTGCTTAATAATTCTGTTGCCACCACGTACAGCATAAGGATACTCAGGAGGTAAACTTTCTGCGAAAACTTTAGATAGTAATTTAAATTCAACTTTTTGTGCGTAATGTAATCTTTTATGTATAGCGTTCATCACTTTCGTGCCGCGTTCCATAATAGCCATTGTTGTGCCAACAGGATTAGCTTGAGATCCTTCGCCCATTTTATTATCTGCTATAGATGCAAATCTTCGACCTGCGTCTACNACAAATCCTAGTAAAGCAAAAAGAGTTTGACTGGGTTCCTTGTAAGGAATCAACATTAAGGATTCGCGGATTGCTCCTCCTGGTGCGTCTACGTCTCTAAACTCACCTGGTTGTAAAGGTTCATCATCATCTCTAACTCGCAATCCTCTTGCCTTAAATCCTGCAGGTAAGTTTGATAATGTGCCTGCATCAATAAGTTGCCTTAGTGCTGAGGTAGCTGTTCTTGACAGTCCACCAAGCATGTGTATAAGACCAAAGCCATAAAAGCCAAGGCCAGGCAAAAACTTGTAATGAACAAAGTATTGAATCTTTTTTCGTAGAAAGTCTCCCTCTGCATAGTTGCGATAGATAGATAAGACTTTTCCAGAACCTTCGTCAACAGTGACCACATAAGGTAATTTAATACCAGTTGGTTCGCCTGTTGTCGCGTCTTTATCTTCGAAACCTGGTATGTCTAAATCGCAATGGAACTCTAATAGTACGATATCTTCTGCATTATATGTTTCCGTTACGCCGTCTAATTCATCATACTTTTGACCTGCATCATTTTTATCAACGGGACTTTCAGAAATATCTATATCACGATACATACCACCTACTTGTTTCTTGCGTAACTCATTACCCATCATCTTAACGACGTGAGTTATTCNTTCACAAGATTCCATGTCAGTTGTATTGTATGGAATNATTACATCTTCTGCAGGAACAAATTTAGAAACTGCTCTNCCTTTAACTGCATCATANTAAACTTTTTTAAACGAACTACCTGCGAGTGGTAAATGAAATAACATCTGATCTAGTTCTTGATCATATTCTTCCATTTCATAAGTTATTTGATAGTTCATAAATTCTTTNACNCGTTGAGCCTGNTCNTCTACTTGTGGGTTTATCTCACCTACAATTTGTGTTCGAACAGGACCTTCAGAGGGAAGTAATTCTTTGTAAGCCTGTGCTTGAAACTGTGTAACTGTTTCTGCTAGTAATGGATGTGTGACACCACTTGCACCAGCAAAAGGTTTTGATCTGTCTTCATATTTAAATCCTAATAAGTCTAATCCATCTGTGTAAGATTTTAACCAATCAGATCTTGCATCTTTATCATATTCATAATCGCTCATTAAACCAGAGGACAAAGCTTCTAGTTCATCATCAGGTATTAACTCTGCAAGGTTTGCGTTGAACGCTCCTTGNTCNGAAGTATCTTCTGCAGGATTGACGATTGCAGAACCGTCGCCCAAGATCATCGCATCACCTTCCATTAAAGGTTGTTGTATTTCTTGTGCTGAATCAGGTTCTATTTNAATATCAATCTGATCGTCTGGATTATTCTTTTCTATTGCCATTATTATTCTCTAAGTTTTCTAAAACCCTCTAACATTTCTTGATCTTTTGAACCACCTAGCACTTTATCTAATAAATTTAAAATACCTGGTCGACTTTCTTTTTCTAATTCCATTTGTGCTTGTGGAATTAAATCTCTATTCAAAAGATTCATCATAGGATTAATTAGTGCATCAAATTGCGGACTATCACTAGCTATTCCTTTTCCAACTAAAAAGTCTTTTGCTATTTTAAAAGCGTCTACGTCACCAGGACCTCTTTTATCACCCTGCCTCATAAAACCAGCATAAACTTCAGAATCAATTAAATTTTTTAAACCTTTTAAATCCTCCTGTGTCATTATACTTCCCATGTTTGCCATTGTATTTTTTTCGGTTGCCATGGGCCCTGTCAACATGTCAGTTTCTGTTTTATTTAATTGACCAATTCTGTTTTCTAAGTCACCCACAGTAGTTCCTTCACGGGTTCCGTCTTTGTAGCCTAGTGGTCTTGTCATGTAGTTTATATCCATCATGCCTCCTTCGTTCATTTTTGATAAGAACATTTGTTTAATCATGTCCTCTGCCTGCGCCATTTTACTAGCCACAGGTTCTGTTACTGTATCTAGACCTTCTTGTACTTTTTCAATTACATCAGGTCCGACTTCTTTTCCTATCGTTCCAACGTCATAGGCTGTAGATAGAACGTTTACACCTGGAATCATTTTACCAAAACCAGATTTTGTTATTAAAGATATGATACCAGACAAGGTCAAAGTTTTTCCTAACTTGCCTTGGATATATTTGGCCATAAAATTTAATTTCTTTTTAGTAGGAGCTTTTCCGTCAGGAGTTACTCCAAATTCTTTATCAGCTTTTAACTGAGCTTCTAATAAAGTTTTTTGAACTTTTTCTTTTGGTATTTTTGAACCAGCTTCTGCATATTTAGTCCCGGTTGTTGTTTGCTCTAACACAGATCTTGGTGTTGTGATACCTACGTTAGTATATTTTGGTAGCCCTAAATCACTGCGAACTTTATTTAGCTCATTAGTCACCTTTATCATAGTTCTAGGATCGTTACTAAAGACAGTAAGGTTAGGATTTATTTTACCTAAGTAATTATTAAAAGCTGTAAAGCTTCCTATCTTTTGACCTGTCTTAGTTGCGTATCCTGCCTTAACATCTTTTACAGTTGCTTTTTTATCAAAGCCAGATTCTAATAAAATATCTCTAAAATTATCAGTTAGTCTAGTTGTAGGAACTTTTAACTTTGAAGTGTCTTTTCCACCTTTTCCAATTTTTTCTAATAACTTTACGTTAGCTTCTGTTGACATAATTATTCCTTCACCGTAATGGCGGCTTGCACCGCCATACGGCTATCCCAGTCAGGGGTGTGCGATAAGGCTGACTGAAAACTGTTAAAACTCATTTAGGTTCTTCGGCTTGCGCCAAAACCTTTTACTGTAATTAATCCGCTGTTAGGTGATGTGTCGATTGCTACGATTTTATCTTTAACAACCATACCGCCATCTTTCATACCTTTTGCTTTTAGTTTAGCTGTGGCTTCCATAAGCCCGCCATCTTTAGCTAACTTGACGTCAACCATTTTAGTAGAGTCTTTGAAACCTACTTCTTTTACATCTTTCATTTTCATTAGTAATACTCCCTTTGTTCCACGGTTCGTGGTTCATCGTAGTAGTCATCGGGAAGTTGTATGAAATTGCCTTGACGGTATCTCATGAGAGCTTGCGTAGTAGAATCTACGTAGTCGTCATGGTCGCCAAAAGGAAAAGCCGCACACTCCTCTATAACGTCCTCGGTCCACCGTTCATCTGGTACCCAAACTTGTCCAGACTCAAACAATGGAGCCACTGAGTTTACCCTGACGTGTTTATCTTGCCCTCTGCTCGGAGTATAATTCACGACAGGTATACCTGCAGATCTTAACTCATCCGTCAGAGGAAGTCCAGAAGCTTTTGCTTCGACGATTACTGTCTCGGGTTCCCAGAACTTGTATTTATCAATAGCATGTTTTTTTAGCTCTGTAAACTCCCATCTACCTCTGTCGGCGTCTAGTAAAATTATTTGAGGTCTATTTTTTCTTGGATGACTAAACACGCCCCAAGTTGTGATGGCAGAGTAGTCAGCCGTTTCTTTTCTACTAAAAGCGGTATCATAACTCTGTATGACGTGGATAAGATCAGGCACCTCTTTCTCATTCCACACTTTCCACCATTCTCGTTTAATAATACTGCCTTCTTCGGAGGTTGGCTTTTGTTGCCACTGTGCTTGCCACTTCTGTTCTGTTAGCGAGGCTTTGGTGGTTTGTAATGTTTCGATGTCCCAGTATTCTGGCCAGATGGGTTTATTNCTTGGTAAGATCGCCGGAAACTCTATGACCTCCCATTGATCGGCTTTNGGTTCTTTTGCTTGCGCATCAATTAATCTGCCTGTTAAATCTTTAGTTCCCCAACGTGTCATGACAATGACGATAGCACCGCCGGGTTGTAAACGTTGACGAGGACCAGAGGTATACCATTCATACGCATTATCAAATGCTGTCGTGGATAGTGCATCTTGTTCCGAGTGCGGATCGTCAATAATCAGTAAGTCTGCACCACGGCCCGTGATACTTGAACCAACGCCCGCTGCGAAGTATTCACCGCCATGATTAGTNTCCCAACGTCCCGCTGCTTTACTGTCCGCGGATATTGCAACTTTGTCAAAAACTTGTTTGTAAAGATCACTGTCGATAAGGTTCTTCATCTTACGACCGAACCTCACGGCTAATTCTGTGTTGTGTGTTGTTTGAATTATCTTGAGTTTTGGATTATTGCCCACGAGCCACGAAGGAAACAAAAAAGAAGCAAACTCTGACTTTGTGTGTCTTGGTGGCATGTTGACGATTAATCGCTTAATCTTTCCACGTGAAATGTCCTCAAATTTTTTTGCAATTTTTCTGTGGTGATATCCTGATATGAACTCGGGCCATACATGACGGACAAAGGGTAGAAAGTTTTTTTCTGCTGCTTCTAGTTTTTTGAGGTGTTCTAATATTAGTTGCTCTTGCAACGCGACCTTCGTTTGATCAATCATATGTATTTTTTTATATACTATTTTTATGGGACTCCAAATATATTATTTAGGGGTGGGTACAGTTTAGGGGGTGGGTGTGCCTATCAAACAGGGGGTGCTGTAAAATATTGTGACTCCTATTCTGGTATTTAGGGGGCGGGGGGAGCTGCGGGGGGTGGTTATGATTGCCCAGGCCAAAAGACCTGGGCGATTAAATTATAGTATTTGTATTTGTTCCGGGGAAATACCTTTTAACTTGGTTAAGTATTTAACAATCTTACTCCAAGTTGTGCCAAGATTGGTTTCATAATCTAACCAAATATCAACAGAATTATCAGACCACACAATCTCATAATTCATGCCCTCAATTAGATCACCATAACAATGGCAAGTTTTATTTTTAATTCTTATTTCTTTCATGAGCTAATTATATATTTTTAAGATGCAGCTGCAAGAACTCATAAAAACGATTTGGGGGGGGGTGCCAGCAGCTGCGATGGTGTTCGCTGCTGGCGATTTGTTAAGCGGCTTTTGCTAATTCTAAAGCAGTATTCATTGCCTTAGTCTTAACATTACCTAGACCATTAGATGTAAAAGTATTTTTTAATCTAGAACTCTGATTATCAATACCACCTCTTAGATGATCTTCGTTATAAGTAACACAATTAAAAGCTTTCCATAAAGTATCTTTACGGACCGCGTTGCCTGTGTTTTGTAATTTGAAAGTCTTACCGTTACTTTCAATAGTGTCATGCCAAATGCCATAACATCTCTTTACTTGTTGATGACCAGATAAACCATTAAAAAAAGAATAATCTTTTTTACCGTGTTTATCGAACTCTGAAAAAAGTTCCTTGTCACCATAAACCAAAATAAAATACTTTAACAAGTCTTGCTCTTTAAGCTTTACTTCATCAAGAGCTAGAGCCTGTTCCTTGTATTCCTCATTTGATTTTAATGCTAGATCAATTTTATTTTTAACTAAATTCTCAAGATCAGAATTAAATTCTATTCTATGAGTAATCGCTAACATAAATTGATCATTATCTTTTAATGCTTGCATGTAAGTATTGGAACACCAAATAGAGATATTAGTNGNATTAATTTTTNTTTTATCTCTNCCNGTATGAAAGTTNTTAAACATTAAANAATTTTTAACAACATCATCNCCAATATTAAATGAACCATTAGTATTAGCNAAAAAAGTAATNGCTTTGTCATTGTCATAACTGAAACAATGTTCAAAATTAATTTTAACTTTTTTAGNAAAGTAATCACCCAGTTCAGCAAGTTTTTCATTTTGCATTGGGTGATATTGATTGGTTAAACCACCNACTAAAATTTCTTTATTATCTTTNACAAGATTAAAGAANTTATCAGAAGTAATGGTTTTACCATCATTGGTAGATTGGGCGGGNGTCATTTGAACNNNCCANTCAAGACCAGCATTTCTCATTAATTGAGAACAGTTCATTTTTTCGCCGACCGCGTTGAATTGGGATAAGCCTTTGTCAGTTAAGTCAATAAGGCTATTCCATGTGTAGTTTTCGATTTTAGTCATATTTTTTCTACTTTCTACCATCGCAGTATTATTTATATATTAATGGGATAAATTANCAAGTATTATTTGGCGGTGATATAATATTTTTTTGAGATATAATGGGCCGTGGAAAACGGCCCATTTTAGAAAGTAGAATTACTTTTTGTCGTCGTCAGATTTTTGCTCATACATTGCTACTTTAATATGCATCAATGTAGAAGAAGAACTAGACCATTCCCAAGCTGTGGGGCATTGATCTAACCACGCTAAGATTTTCTTAAAAAGTTTTGTTTGTTCTTTATCCATTTTAAACATCACTTTTATCACCGTCGCGATATATTGAGCCGTATAAACTATTATTGTCAGAAAGTTTATTTAACAGCGGTGAGATAATATCTTTATGACCTAGATCAATCAACGCGGTTTGTACCGCGTCGAAAGAATAAAGTAGATCAGTAGTCAAAGATAAATGTCCTCGTGATTCTAGTTCTTTTACCACGTCGGCAGGAATAACCTTTAATAGAATAGATTCGTCCATTATTTACCACCGTCNTCAAAGATACTCGGCTTACCGAACTTNTNTTTATAAGATTTATTAAATTGTTTTATNACGTCNGTATTCTTAATNGCGTCAATCAATTTAATGGCGGTGAAATTATCTCGAGGCTTTTTCTCTGATAACTTTTCGATCTTCTCAAGAAAAAGTTCTTCTTCTCTTTCTTTCTCGGCTCTTGCCCATTCACTCGTTTTACTCATAATTAATTTTCCTTTCTATTTAGTTCTTCCATNACTTTGGTTCTATATTGATCGTAAGGAAGGTGTCTATATTTATCGACCGCCTTTAAAAAAGTTATGTAATTAGATCCTAGCTTAATCGTTCTTGTAGTTTTTTTATTTTTCTTTTTCATAATTAATTTCCTTTCTATTTAATTATTCTTTGATCCTAAACTAATGGGATAACAAGTCAATAAAAAAGGGGCAAGTATAAATAAAAATAATAAAAAAAACCTTGCCCCTTTTCCCGCGGTCGTGATTTGCAGAGATAATAGAAAGGCGACCGCGAAGCTTTTTAATTTAGTCCCGATCCTCCGACCGCGGAAACATTCTTATATCCAAAGTGGCGATCTCTTTCGATACCTAAACCAAACAGACCTTTNAATGATTCTAGTTCNTNCAAACTAAAATATCCCCACTCNTTTTCNTGACCGTGAACTAATCCAAAGAATATTTTNTCCTTTGGNTTATANTCGGTAGCATACCAAGTCCAACTGCCCGTTGGATCAAAGAATTTTGCCACGATCACAGGATCATCTAAATTTTCTTGTGATCCTATGCTTTTGAATTTATCTTCGATTTCTTTCGTTAATAGTTTCATAATCTTTCTTCCTTTCTTTCTGTCCTAAGATTATAGGAACAAGGATCAAGTGTCAAACAAAAAATCT
>FUFK010048557.1_pt1 | contig 13954 bp, 17 predicted proteins | sample 1021851 | NCBI WGS metagenome assembly FUFK01 (sample SAMEA51879418, study PRJEB19060) | metagenome | reverse complement strand
TGTTGATAATTTCAACCTGCTAATTAAATAATAGACAAATGAACACAGTATTAATTTTAATTATCGGGATTCCCCTTATTGAAATCTATTTATTTATTAAAATTGGATCTCAAATAGGAGCATTTAACACAGTATTGCTAATTTTAACCACTGCAGTAATCGGGGTTTTTTACGTTAGATATGAAGGTTTTAATACTCTTAAAGCTGGTATGGGACAGCTCATAAAAAACGAAATACCTGTTTATGAAATTATTTCTGGTGCTACACTTGCTTTTGCAGCGTTTCTGTTAATAATTCCTGGGTTCGCTACTGATTTGATTGGAATTTTATTGGTAATTCCTTATTCACGAAGAATTATTTTAAGAAGGTTTATAAAAAAAAATAAAGCTAAGTATAGTAAAACAGAAAGCAAAAATTATATTGATGGAGAATTTGAAGATTTGAGCGAAGATGATGACAAAAAAATATGAAATAGCATTAAAATATATAAAAGATCTTTCTATTGAGATTCCTGATGCAAAAACTTTTTTGTTCAGTAAAGAATACATTACAAAATATTCACTGGGTATTAATGTTACTACTAAACCAATGAAAAGTGACATGATAGAAGTGATTACAAAATTACATTATAAGGATCCGGCTAACAATAAACTAAAATCCTATTTTGAAATTTCATATGCTACTGTTGTTAAAATAGTTGATAAAAATCTAAAAAAAGAGGAACTGGAAAAAATAATACTTATTCAAGTACAACAAGATATTTATCCTGAGCTAGAAAAAATATTTTTAAGAATTATAAAAGAGTCTGGTTTTCCAAATTTGATATTGGAAAAAAAAGTAGACTTTGAAAAATTATATAATCAAAAATTTAATTAATAAAAGTTTTTCTTAAACTCTTTATCAATAAATTTTTTATGCTTAACAAATTCTTCTTGTGTTGGCTTAATTATAATTTTTGAATAATCTTTAATTATATCACTTTTCGAGTAATTTTTTAATTCATTCTTAAATTGAAACACTGGTTCTTTTTGTTCAATTAAATTTATATAGACTTTTGATAGTAACTCACAGTCTATTAGTGCCGTGTGCTTATCTCTTCTTGAATTATCAATTCTAAATCTCTTGCAAAGTGCATCTAAACTTATTCCTGAACCTGGAAATTTATTTCTTGCTATTTCAAGCGTGTCTACAACGTTTTCTTTAGAAATAGGCTTTTTATTTATTAATAAAAGTTCATTATTTAAATGACCTATATCAAATTCTGCGTTGTGTATTATAATTTTTTTTCCTTCTATAAATTCTAAAAAATTATCTGCAATATCAATAAATTTTTTTTTATCTGATAAAAAAACATCTGTGTATCCATGAACTTTCAAAGCGCTTTCGGAAACTTTTCTTTCCGGATTTAAATAGCAGTGAAATACTTTCTTGGTTGGTATTAAGTTCTTTAATTCTATACAACCTATCTCGACAATTCTATGGCCTTCTTTAACAGATAAGCCAGTTGTTTCAGTATCTAGAATGACTTCTTTCATAAATGATTTTTTGCTTTAGTAAATTAATTTTTTTTTTCATTATATTTAATGGAAAATTGTTATCTACAATATAATTTGCTAATTTTTTTTTTTTAGATAGTACAATTTGATTTTCTTTTAGACTTTTAAATATTTGCTTATTAAAAGCTTTTCTTCTTCTAAGTCTAGCTAATATTTTACTTTTGCTCGACTTAACAAAAATGAGTACATCATTCTTCTTGTTAAGTTTATTTTCAATTAATAATGGAACATCAAGTACAACTATTTTTCCATTTTTATTTTTTTTAATAAAATTTTGCATTTTTTTTCTAACTAAAGGGTGAACGATTGAAGATATTATATTTAAATTTTTTTTATCATTATTAATTGCGTTGATTAATTCAGATTTTTTCACTGGAAAAGTTGTTATGTAATCAGGTAGCTTTTTTTTTAATCTTTTAAAACACACTTTGCTATTTTTATATATATTTCTTACTTCATTATCTGCGATAAATACTGGATATTTAAAAAGTTTTGCTACAAAGGTTTTTCCTGACCCAATACTCCCCATAATACCAATTCTAATCATAACAAATTAAATACATCTCCCACCATCTACCTCTAATACTGTTCCTGTTATCATGCTTGATTCATCTGAACACAAAAAACAAGCAGCATTTCCCATATCTTGAGGAGTTGAAAATCTTCCAATAGGTATAGTTGATAAAAATGCCTGTTTTTTTTTTGGAGTATTTCCACCCATAAAAGATTTTAATAAAGGTGTTAATCCTGCTACCGGTGCAATCGCGTTTACTCTCACCTTGTATTGTGCTAACTCAATTGCCATAGCTTTTGTAGCGGTTATCATCCATCCTTTGCTTGCGTTATACCAATTTAACTTTGGACGGGGAGACAATCCAGCAGTTGATGCTACATTTAGAATAACTCCTCTTTTAATTTTTTTCATTTTAGGAACAAAAAATTTTCCACAAAAATAAACTGATTTTGCATTAACATTGAATACTTTATCGAATTCTTTCTCTGTTACAGTTTCCATAAATTTTGGTTTATGTGTAACTCCAGCGTTATTAACCACTATATCAGTAGTTTTATAGTTTTTATAAACATATTTTAATAATGATTTGAAGTCAGATGATTTGGATACATCAGCAACAAAATAATCTTGCGATAAATTTTTCGAANTCTTTCTTTAATAATTTNGAATTTANATCAACCATTATTATTTTTGCTCCTTCTTCAGTAAATTTCTTTGCAATACCTTTTCCAAAACCAGAAGCTGACCCTGTTATTACTGCAACTTTATTTTTTAATCTCATAAATTTTAATTATTTAAAAATTTTAAAACCTCGTTATCGATTTTTGGTTCAACGTTATGCCATATACTGAAGGCTTTTTGCGCTTGAATTAAAAACATATTAAATCCATTTTCAAAGATATTTCCTGATATATTACCTGCTAGAGAAAATTCTGTTGGATATGGTTCATAAATTACATCATAAAATAACTTATTGGTTCCAGCTTTGATAAAGTCTATATTAAATTTATCACTATCTTTTAATCCAATGCTAGTTGCATTAATTATCATGTCAAATTCTGGTAAATCACCCCAGTCTATAATTGTTAAATCGTTAAATAAATTTTTTAGTTTAATAGCCTTTTCTTTTGTCCTATTGGTTAAATTTATTTTTGATGCATTCATTCTTTTTAGTCCATAAATTATTGATGGAACTACCCCACCCGCACCAAGTATTAGAATTGATTTGTTTGTAAGATCGTAATTCAATTTTTTTACACTTATCTCAAAACCATCAATATCAGTATTATGACCTATTAAAACCCCTTTATCTACAGAAATGGTGTTAACTGATTTAGTTCTTAAAGCATGGCCGCTAAGTACATCGACATGTTGTATTATTGAATTTTTAAAAGGAACAGTAATATTTAATCCATCCAATTTACCATCTTTCAAATTTTTACATAATTCAGCCAAATCACTTTCATGAACTTCCAACTTGCCGTAGATTGCATCAAGATTATTTTTTTTTATCCAATAATTTTGAAGTTTTGGTGACAAAGAATGTCCAATAGGATTTCCAATTACTAAAAATTTTTTCATTTGTAATATTCAATATATTCTTTTATTTGTTTAATAGGGAGACCCATAATTGTATTTTCATCTCCTTCTATTTGAGAAAAAAGATTTTTACCTTCTCCTTCAATTTGATAAACATTATATGCATATAGATCATTATCGGAAATTTTATCTAGATAAGTTTTCAACTCTTCATCAGAAAAGTTTTTCATAGTTAAATAAGCTTCATCCGTGTAGTTCCATACCATTGAACCATTTTTTGAAATACAAGCTGAACTAATTAAAGAATGTTTCATACCATTCAAACTTTTAAGAATTTCAAAGGCCTGCGCTCTATTTTCAGGTTTAGATATTATTTTACCTTTTAAATTTATAATGCTGTCTGCACCCAAAACTAAAATATCGTTGTTTTTTTGGCTGATTTTATTTGCTTTTAATTCTGCTAAATTTTTTGATATTAATTTTGGTGATAGACCCTCTTTAGTTAAGCTTTCTTTGACTATATCTTCGTCAACATTTGAGGGTTTAACGATACAATCAATATTATTTTTTCTTAAAATTTGTTCCCTTACTTTGCTTTTTGAAGCCAAAATTATTTTATGCATTCTTACTTTTTATTTCATAAATTTTAATTATAGATGCAGCTGTTTCTTCAACTGATTTTCTAGTTACATCAATAACTGGCCATTTGTTTTTTTTAAAAATTTTTTTTGATTTGTCTACCTCGAACCTTATTTTATCTAAATTAGTATAATCTGAAGCTTCGTTTTCTCTAAGAGAACTTAATCTATTTCTTCTTATATCAAATAATCTCTCTGCTTCAGTTGAAAGTCCAATAACACATAAAGATTCGGCCTCTACTACATCTTTTGGAATATTCATTTCATTGACTAATGGTATATTCGAAGTTTTTAATCCTTTATTAGCTAAATAGATAGATGTTGGGGTTTTACTAGTACGACTTACACCTATTAAAACTATATCAGATTCTAGAATGTTCTCAGTATTATTTCCATCATCATGATTCATTGTAAATTGTATGGCTTCAATTCTTTTGTAATAATCTTCATCTAACACATGCTGCGCGCTTGGCTGATGAGTAGCTTTTTGATTTAAGATCTTCGAAAAATTTAGGATTAGATCCCCCAATACACCAAAGCAAGGAATTTTTTTTTTTGTTGCCTCTTCTGCAAGAAATTTAGCTAACTTACTATTTACTACAGTATATAAAATAATCGGGCTTTCTTGAATTTTTGCATTATTTAAAATAGTAGAAATTTGATTTTCTGTTCTAGTGAATGAAAATTGATTTAAATCATAATTAAAATTATTGAATTGTGCCTTCAAAGCCATGAAAATTCTGTCTAGAGTTTCTCCTGTTGAGTCAGATATTAAATAAACCTGATGTGTATTTTTCATGTATAAATTGTCTATAAACTATTTATAAAATAAGAAATATTTTAATTTAAGCAAAAAAGTATGATTTTAAATTATTTGTACGCATTAAAATAACATACTTATAAATGTTAATAATTCTGTTCACATTTTTTAACATAAAATAATCTTTAAATACGTCAATATTTAAGAGAATTTTTTAACCCTAAAATGTATAAAAAGTGAATAAAGTGTTCAAATTGAGTAATTTACGTTATTAACAATTCATACTAATAATAAATCTAAATATATTTTTCTTATTATAAATGACACCGATAAAAGAATGCTTAATAAATAAAAAGACAGATATCAATCCTATATGGTTAATGAGACAAGCTGGGAGATATCTTCCCGAATTTAGAGAAATTAGAAAAGAAAATACAAACTTTATTGATTTATGCCTAAACCCTAGTTTATCAGAAGAAATAACGCTTCAACCAATCAATAGGTTTAATTTTGATGCTGCAATCATATTTTCAGATATTTTAATGGTTCCATATGGACTTGGGCAAAATGTAGAATTTAAAAAAAATTTTGGACCTACGCTTGGTGAAATAGACATAGATAAATTACTGGATGTAGACTATGGAAATTTTACAAACACTCTATCTCCAATATATAAATTGCTAAAAAATCTTAACAAAAATGATAAATTAAAAAATAAAGATTTAATAGGATTTGTTGGGGCCCCATGGACTTTACTTGTTTATATGATCAATAAAATTTCACCAAAAAATGGTTTATCAAAAAATTTTTATCAAAATAATGCATTAATTAATAATTTATTAAAAGTTCTTGATAAGTTTATTAAGATACACATTAAAAACCAAGTTAACGCAGGAGCTAGCATAATTCAAATCTTTGATAGTTGGTCTGGTTTAATAAATAATAATTTTGATAAATATTTATATGAACCAACAATTTCTCTTGTAAATTATACCAAAGAACTTGGTGTTCCTGTTATTTGTTTCCCAAGAGGTATCACTGATTACAATACTTTTTGTAAAGTTGTAAAGCCAAGCATGGTTAATATAGATTATAATGTTAACCCAAAAAATATTATTAGTGGTGTGGATATACCAATTCAAGGAGGACTTGACCCACAAATTCTACTAAAAAATAAGGAAATTCTTAAAGTAGAAGTAAACAAATACTTAGAAATATTTAGAGACCACCCTTACGTATTTAATTTAGGTCATGGTATTCTTCCAGAAACAAAAATTGAAATGGTAGAAGAGTTAGTAAAAATTGTAAGGAGTTTTAAATAATGGAAAAACATCCTGAAGTTAAATTTGGAAAAACTGGAGTACTCATAATAAATTTGGGAACACCAGACTCGACAAATTGGTTTGACATCAGAAAGTATCTAAAAGAATTTCTATCTGATAAAAGAGTTATTGAGGTAAACCCTATTTTGTGGCAAATAATTTTAAATGTTTTTATTCTAAATTTAAGACCTTCCAAAACTGCAAAAGCTTATAAAGAAATATGGATGAAGGAGCAAAATATGTCTCCATTATTATATTACACTCAAAAACAAGCAGAAAAAATTTCAAACTCTATCTCAAATGAAAGCCTGATAGTAGATTTCGCAATGAGGTATGGCAATCCAAGCATAAAAAGCAAAATAAATAAGTTGCATGAAAAAGGTTGTGAAAATCTTATCATTTTACCTTTATATCCTCAATATGCTGCTGCAACTACGGCCACAGTTTGCGACGAAGTTTACAGAACGCTTATGAATATGAGGTGGCAACCCTCACTAAAGATTATACCTCATTATGAGTCCGAACCTTTGTATATTGAAGCTTTAGTAAATTCTATTAATAAGAAACTTGAAAGCATAAATTGGAAACCAGATTTAATTTTGGCCTCTTATCATGGAATACCAAAAAAGTATTTTGATAAAGGCGATCCATATCACTGTTATTGTCACAAAACTACAAGATTAATTTCAGAAAAGCTTCAATCAATTGAAATTAAAACTACCTTTCAGTCAAGGTTTGGACCTCAGGAATGGTTGCAACCTTATACAGATAAAACTTTAGAAAATTTACCTAAAGAAGGAAAAAAAAATGTCCTTGCAATATGTCCTGGCTTTTCATCAGATTGTGTAGAAACATTGGAAGAGATATTAATACAAGGAAAAGAAAGTTTTATGGAATCTGGTGGTGAAAATTTTGATATGATACCATGCCTAAATGATAACAACGATCATATAAATTTATTGAACGACTTAATCAAACGAAATATTTGAAAGATGAATTATTATTTACTCTTTAAATCGTTGCATTTAATTTCTGTTATTTCTTGGATGGCTGGTCTTTTATATCTTCCAAGAATTTTTGTTTATCACGTGCAAAATAAAGATGAATTTAGAACCTCCGAAGTGTTTAAGGTAATGGAAAGAAAGTTATATTATTATATTATGACACCAGCCATGATACTTTCATGGATTTTTGGATTAATATTAATTCATAGCATAGGATTTCAGCAATTAATTCAAACTTGGATGTTGATTAAAATAGGTTTGGTTTTATTTCTGACTATTTATCATTTCTATTTAGGAAAAATTCTAAACAAATTCAAAATAGATCAAAACAGTCACTCTCATAAATTTTATAGATTTATTAACGAAATACCAACAATATTGCTTATTTTGATTGTTTTTGTTGTGATATTTAAGCCTTTATAGGCTTGAAATATTTCAACACATAACTATATTGTAATCATCTAAACAATAACCCCCCAACAATATGAATATTCAAGAATTAAAAGAAAAAAGCTCAGAAAAACTTATTGCCGAAGCTGAGAACTTAGGCATTGAAAATGCCAGCACATTAAGAAGGCAAGAAATTTATTTTGCTATACTTAAAAAATTAGCGGAAAAAGGGGAAGAAATAACTGGTGGTGGAGTTCTTCAGTTGTTGCAAGATGGTTTTGGCTTTCTTAGAGCAATAGAATCAAATTATCTACCTGGTGCAGATGACATTTATGTCAGTCCGAATCAAATTAGAAGATTTGGACTTAGAACAGGTGATACCGTGGAAGGGCCAATAAGGGCACCAAAGGAGGGTGAAAGATATTTTGCTTTGCTTCAAGTAAGTAAGATTAATTTCGAAGAAACTGAAAAATTTAAACATAAGATTGCCTTTGACAACCTAACCCCATTGTATCCAAATAAGCAATTGGTTATGGAAGTGGAAAGCAATAAAGTTGAGAAAAAAGTGGATTTAACTCCTAGACTAATTGACCTAGTTAGTCCAATAGGAAAAGGACAAAGATCATTAATTATATCACCCCCCAAAGCTGGTAAAACAATGATTTTGCAAAGTATAGCAAATTCAATAACAGCAAATCATCCTGAATGTTATTTGATGGTTTTACTAATTGATGAGAGACCAGAAGAGGTAACAGATATGCAAAGAACTGTTAAAGGTGAGGTTATCAGTTCAACTTTTGACGAGCCTGCTCAAAGACACGTTGCTGTAGCAGAGATGGTTATAGAAAAAGCAAAAAGATTAACTGAGCACAAAAAGGATGTAGTAATTTTATTAGACTCTATAACTAGATTAGGTAGAGCTTATAACGCTGTGGTGCCAAGTTCAGGAAAAGTATTAACAGGCGGAGTTGATGCGAACGCATTACAAAGACCAAAAAGGTTCTTCGGTGCAGCAAGAAATATTGAGGAAGGTGGATCTTTAACTATCATAGCCACAGCTTTAATTGATACAGGTAGCAGAATGGATGAAGTAATATTTGAGGAATTTAAGGGGACTGGTAATAGTGAAACTATTTTAGATAGAAAGATTTCTGAGAAAAGAATATTCCCAGCTATAGATATAACTAAATCTGGTACTAGAAGAGAAGAACTTATATTCGAGAAAAATGATCTTCAAAAGATGAATGTTTTAAGAAGAATTATTGCACCCATGGGATCAATGGATGCAATTGAATTTATTAATTCTAAATTAAAAGATACAAAAAATAATTCAGAATTTTTCAATTCAATGAATAAACCAGCATAATTTTATAGATAACCCAACTCCTCCATTTCGTTTCTAAATAATTTTTCGATAGTTTTCGTGGTTTGTGGTTTAATCAGCTCTTTATAATTATTCTTTTTTCCAAGATTAAAAAACTTTTTATTCTTACCATCTTTTTTTGAGTAAACTGCCTCAACAAATCCTTCATCTTCTTCTTTTTTTTTTAAAATATCAAATTTAGTTGTTTCAATAGCTAAACGAAATTTTTTTTGATCAACTTTAATATTTTTTTTTAAAACTTTATCTGTAAAATTCAAAATTTCTAAAAATGTTTCATCTTCTTGATTTTCCAGGTCTTCGTATTTTACAATCAGTTTATTAATAATCTTTGACATTTTCCAAGATTTATAATTATTCGCCCATGAGCTAATAAATGAATAACTTGAATAATCATCATTGTTATTTTCATCCCTTAAATTTCTGTAAATACTATTTATCATTTTTAAAGCATCGTCTTCAGTTAATGAATAATGATTCATTAATGAAGTAAGAACATTTCTAGGATCTCTAACTATATAAATAGCGCCCAATGTAAAATCTGGTGTGGTAAAATTTTTACCTTTATATGCCCCATAAACATTATGGGTTTTTAAAAAACAAAATTCATTTTGATCTTTTATTTTTTTTTGCGCAATTAACCAATTTTCTGCAGCCTCATCTATGCTTCTCAATCTTTGGCTTAAAAAATCTTTGCTAGGAAATTGTTTTATATTTTCAAGTAGCTCAAAGTTAAATTTTCCATCATGAGAATAATAATAAGCAGATAAAAAAGATCTCACCCACGTATTTCCACTTTTTGGATAAGATGCCAACCAAATAATCATTGAATTATTTTTATATTAAATTCATATTGTAGCTATAATAAAATGACTATCTACGCTTTATCTTCTGGACCAGGATTATCAGGGATAGCTGTAATAAGAATCTCAGGACCGGATACAAAAAAAGTATTGCAAAACATGACCTATTTAAAGCTTCCCGAGGCTAAAGTAGCTACTTTGAGAAAATTTAAAAACCCGGAGACTAATGATTTAATAGATGAGGGTATTCTATTGTGGTTTCCTAGCCCAGAAAGCTACACAGGTGAAGATATGGCAGAATTCCATGTACATGGTAGCAAAGCGGTTGTTGAGGCTATGCATTCATCATTATCCAAAATTAACGGATGCAGATTGGCTGAACCAGGTGAGTTTACTAAAATTGCCTTTCAAAATGGAAAAATAAATTTACTTAAAGCCGAGAGTATATCAGATTTAATTTCATCAGAGACTGAAATTCAAAGACGGCAAGCTATTAAAATTATGACAGGTAAAAGTTCAGACAAATTTAATTCTTTGAGACAGAAATTGTTAAAAATTTTATCTAACGTTGAGGCAAAAATTGACTTCCCAGAAGACGATTTGCCAAATGATATTTTGAATAACATTCTTTTGGAGGCAAAAAATGTAAGGCAAGAAATTGAGAAAATATTAAATGATCATAAAGTAGGAGAGAAAATAAGAGAAGGTTTTAAAATTGCAATTGTAGGTCCTACAAATGTCGGTAAATCATCTTTATTAAACTATTTATCTAAAAGAGATGTAGCAATTGTCTCAGAAGTAGCAGGAACTACAAGAGACGTTATAGAAACTTACTTAAACTTAGATGGCTACCCAGTTATAATATCTGATACAGCTGGAATCAGAGACTCAATAGATGAAATTGAAAAAAAAGGAATTAAATTGGCTTTGGAGAAAGCAGAAAATGCCGACCTAAACATAATAGTTTTAGAGCCAAAAAGTGTTAATTTAAGCCATTTTTTAAATGGTATAATTTCTAAGAATGCTATAATTGTGATTAATAAGACAGATCTTGGAATTGATAAATTGAACAATGAATTTAAAAAGTATAATCCGATTCAAATTTCAATCAAAGAAGAAAAAAATTTAGATGAACTAATAAACTTAATTAAAGAAAATTTAAAAAATAAATTTATTTCATCAGAGGAAATTTTTATAACTAGACAAAGACACAGAATGAATCTTGAAGAATGTGTCACGAGTTTGAAAAATTTTGAGGAAAAAAATACCAAAGAAGACTTCGACAAAGCTGCAGAAGATCTAAGATTAGCAACAAGATATCTAGGAATGATTGTAGGTAAAGTAGATGTTGAGGAGATTCTAGGATCAATTTTCAACGATTTTTGTATAGGTAAATAAACGTTGGAAATATTTACTTTTTAGACATTTTTAAGTGTTTTCTTGTAAATTTTAAGATCAATTATAAATTACATCTATGGAAAATGAATTGTCATTTGATGTCGTAGTAATAGGGGGAGGCCATGCTGGCTGTGAGGCAGCTGCTGCATCTGCTAGATTGAGTGTTAACACGGCACTTTTTACTCACAAATTTGAAACCATTGGGGAGATGTCATGTAATCCAGCAATAGGAGGTTTGGGTAAAGGACATTTAGTAAGAGAAATTGATGCATTGGACGGCGTTATGGGCGAAGTTGCAGATAAATCAGGCATTCAATTTAGACTTTTAAACAGAAGTCGAGGCCCAGCTGTTCGTGGTCCAAGAACGCAAAGTGATAGATCACTTTATAAAAAATTTATGCAAGAAAAACTTGTAAACTATTGTAATTTAAGCATTTTTTCTGATCCTGTAATAAGTTTTAATTTTAATAATAATGATATAATTGGCTTTATAACACAATCAGGAAAGGTAATTAGATCTTCAAAAATAATTTTAACAACAGGCACCTTTTTAAATGGTTTGATACATATTGGTGAAAATAAAACACCTGCTGGAAGATTTAACGAGAAGCCATCAACAGGTTTAAGTGAACAATTAGAAAAATATAATTTTAAAATTGGAAGATTAAAAACTGGTACTCCTCCAAGACTAGATGCTCGCACGATAAACTTTGAAAACTTGGAAGAGCAATACGCTGATAATGATCCATACTTCTTCTCTTTTTTAACAAAAAAAAATATTAACAGACAAATATCATGTCGAATGACTTATACAAATGAAGCTGTTCATAAAATTATTTCTAAGAACATAAAACGAAGTGCTATGTACTCTGGAAGTATAAAAGGCGTCGGCCCAAGATATTGTCCATCCATTGAGGATAAAATCAAAAAATTTGCAGACAAGCAGAGACATCAAATTTTCCTAGAACCTGAAGGTCTAAATGATAATACAATTTATCCAAATGGAATTTCGACATCTTTGCCAGCCGATGTACAGCAAGAAATATGTAGTAAAATCAATGGTTTAGAGAATGTTAATATTTTAAGACCAGGATATGCTATAGAGTATGATTTTGTAGATCCTAGAGAACTTTTTTTAACACTAGAAACCAAAAAAATTAAAAATCTTTTTCTTGCAGGTCAAATCAATGGAACCACAGGTTATGAAGAAGCAGCAGCTCAAGGATTGATAGCAGGTGCTAATGCAGCTTTAGCTATCAAACGAAAAGAACCATTTATACTGGACAGGTCTGAAGCATATATAGGAGTTATGATTGACGATCTTGTGACTAAAGGTGTGGCCGAGCCTTATAGAATGTTTACCTCAAGAGCTGAATATAGACTTTCCTTGAGATCTGACAATGCCGATATAAGATTAACCCAAAAAGGTATAGATATAGGACTTGTTTTAAAAGAAAGAGAAAAAATTTATAGAGAAAAAAAGAGGAAATTAGAAATTATTCAGTCAAAAATGGATAAATTGATAATTACACCTTCAAAAATTGAAAAATTTGGAGTAAAAGTGGCTAAAGATGGTATTAGCAGATCTGCTAATCAGATTTTAGGTCAAAAATCAGTAAATATGAGCAAAATCAGGGAAATATGGCCAGAGATTAAATATTTTTCACGTGAAATTGATGAGCAATTGGAAATTAATTCACATTATAAAGGTTATTTAAAGAAGCAAAAAGCAGATATATTAGCATTTAAAAGGGATGAAAATTTAATAATACCAGAAAATTTAAATTATGATAATTTTTCAGGATTATCCAACGAAGTTAAGTCAAAATTCAAGAAAATTAAACCAAAAACAATGGGTCAAGCATTAAGAATAGATGGAATAACCCCAGCTGCTGTCTATATTTTGTTGTCTCATCTCAAAAGAAAGTCTATTAAGCATATAGCTTGATTGATTCGAATAATTTAAAAATTGATAAAATTCTAGATCTAAGTGTTTCACGTGAAACATTAAGAGAGCTAGAAGACTATTCAAAAGATATATTTTTAAGAAACCAGAGTATAAACTTGATTAGTAAAAGCACAGAAAATTCAATAAAACAAAGACATATAGAAGATAGTGCACAAACTATTGATTTTATTGATAAAAATGATGTTAAAATATGTACTGACCTCGGATCAGGTGCAGGCTTACCTGGTATAGTTTTAGGTATTTTAATGAAACCAAAAAAACCACTATTTAAAGTGATTTTTTATGAAAAGAGTTATCATAAAAGCATTTTCATAAAAGAAATGACAAAAAAATTCAAAATAACTTCCGAGGTAAACAGAAAAAATATTTTTGATGAAAAAAATTTGAGTACAGATGTAATAATTTCACGTGCTTTTAAACCCTTACCCGTAATTTTTCAAATTGCACAAACAAATTTTAAAAATTTTAAGTACATTGTTTTATTTCTCGGTAAAAGTGGAAAAAAAATTTTAGAAGATGCTCTCAAGATTTGGAAATTCGACTATGAAGAAAAAAAAAGTTTAACAAATAATGATTCTATAATTGTAAAAATTTCAAATCTAAAAAAAAAACATGGATATTAAAAACATTAAGCTAATAAATTTAAAAATTAATCAAATAAAAATTTTAGTAAGTAAAAA
>FUFK010755638.1_pt1 | contig 13955 bp, 12 predicted proteins | sample 1021851 | NCBI WGS metagenome assembly FUFK01 (sample SAMEA51879418, study PRJEB19060) | metagenome | reverse complement strand
ACGTCCAAGCACCATCCGGCGTGATCGTCAGTAAACCATGCGTACCTGATACCGTACCCTCATTATCACTCTGTAAGCTGTCCTGTGTGAAAATCCTTCCCGCTGCGTTACCAGAAGCACTATCGCCAAGTGCAGCAGATCTCGTGTTCCAGACGCCAATAAACCCGCCACTAGTCGATACAAGATTAGTATCGCCACTTAGTTGAGCGATATCATGATTGCCCTGGAACCCATCGACATGCGAGTTGAGGGTCGTTACCGGCCCTAAAGCTTTGACAACCTGGGTCCTACCATCATCATCGAATGTTTCCTCATAAAGACGACCTTGGACATCGTTACTCGCCTGATCACTCCACGCGACAAAGATGACTTCACTGTCCTCAGTTATCTTCGGATCGCGCGGGTCATCGCCTCCAACCACAACTAACCCTGGACGCTGTGATCCAGCCGTCGGAGCTGGAATCATCTCGTCCGCTTGGCCAGTGTAACGCTGGACTAATACGCCAAGAGCCTCATCAACCCAGGTTACTGCAAACCCAGAACTTCTAGCTGTGACGCCTATATTGCCCGCAGCCGCTCCATCAGAAGCAACCGTTATGAGATCGCCATGTATTGTACCATCTGCTGCATATGCCTGCGCAAATACACCGCCATCTTCCGCCCAAACAACGACAAAACTCTCATTATCCGGTGAACTTATTGATTGGACCGAAGGATTAGTGCCACCGAAACCTGTATCCTGCGCAGAGACGATCTCCGCACCCCGGGGCTGACCCAAATCATCGAAAGCTTGAACACTGATACCCTGGCCTTCGCCTGGAACAATCGGACCAGAAACCTGCCAGCCAACAACAAAGCCGCCTGTCTGAAGAGCCGACACATCCGGGCTACTCGCACTGCTAAGTGATCTGTTGCCGTGTTCTACGTTAACCTCAAATTCAGAAACGACCTCCGTGCCATCAAGTGCGAATATCTTACCGGCAATGCCTCCACCAACTTCTCCAATCGACGGATCATTGCTTTCCCAAACAACGACAACATTACCGTCCGACAGCTGCGCCATACTTGGGTGGAATTGGCTCCCCGTCGTCCCTGAATTAACCAGGATCTCGCCACCAACCCTGTCGCCCGACGCATCGAAACGTTGCAGGGCTATGCTGCCACTATCAGCATCTCCTGTCGCAGGATCAAAACTGTGCCAAGCTGTCCAGAAACCACCATCGGATAGCGCCAGGACTGTATTACCTTCCTGCTCGCCAAGATTGTTAGTGCTAAGCAGAAACTCTTCGCCAGAAGCACCTGAGCTCAAAATCTGATTACTGGTAATATTGACGTTCAGTTCAAACGAACTGGTGAGACCTGTAACAGCCGGCAGGTTATCTGGATTATCCGGGCCCGGCGGAAGGAAAGATGTATTCGAAGCAATTTGTAGGGCGTAATTCCCAGCCGTCAGGGCCGCCTCAATCGGGTCATCCCCAACATTAAAGTCGCTTCTTATTAAGATGCTGCTGCCGCCACTATCGGCCCGATAGAGGAGTACCTCTCCAAGTACATCGCTTTGGTTCGTGAAGTCGAGCTGAACCCTCGCGTCTTCCGAGACATGGAACTGGTGGATGAAGACACGATCATCCCCCGACAACTGACCCGCAATGTCATATTGACGGGCACCTGTACCCGGCTGATCCAGTATCGCGCCATCCAGAGCAACACGCTCCACATCCGTGAAGGTCAGCTGCTCGGCGTCATCAGAGCCCACTTCCGTATGGACGACATCCGTCCTGTACCCCCCCAGTTCACTGCGCTGATCGCCATTACGCCGGGATGAAAGGCCGCTGACACCCAGGCTGGTAAAGGCGTACTCGCTCGCACTGCCCTCAAGCACCACCGTGTCGTCGCCAGCACCACCGTCAATGAATTCTGTCGCATCACCGGGATGAATAATGTCGGCACCTGAACTCGCCACCAGTGTGACGGTACTGTCATCGGCACCAATCGTTGCTGTGACCGTCGCGCTGTCCGTCGCACCAAACGCATCCTCAAGCGTGTAGCTCAGCGAGACCGGCGCCGTCGAACTCGGATCCGTCGGCGTGAACGTAAAGACGTCATTCTCAGGACCCGTAATCGTGCCATCCGACGAGGTAATCGACTGAATGGTAAATGCACTGTCCGGATCGCTGTCATTGGCAATAAGCTGGTTGGCCGTGAACGTCCAACTGCCGTCATCTGCAGAGACAAACGAAACGCCAAGATCATCATCCACCCAGACGGCACCGGCACGATTTACACCGGCACCTCGCCTCACGGCCAGGGTCACGACACTGCGTGGTCGATGATTGCAAGTGCTCAGACCGGTATCGACATCGACAAGTTCACACTTGTCTGGGGCGATACCGATCTCACCCCTGTTGGTGGTGGAACAATGGGTTCACGTTCACTGCAACAAGGTGGCCTCGCTGTCAACCAGGCGGCTGAAGGAATCGTCGAGCAGGGTCGTGAAATTGCAGCTCGTCTTCTTGAGGCCGATGCTGCCGACGTGGTGCTCAACACCGAGACGGGCGAATTCCATGTCGCCGGTACGCCTGCAGTCACGACTTCGTGGGCTGACATTGCAGCCTCGGCTGGTGAAGCGGGACTCATTGAGCAGACAACCTTCCAAGCGCCAGGCGCCACTTACCCATTCGGTGCACACGTCGCCGTTGTCGAAGTTGATCGCGACACTGGCTTGGTGAAGCATCTTCGCCACATCGCCTGCGATGACGCTGGCACCATGGTGAACCCGATGTTGCTCGCTGGTCAGGTCCATGGTGGAGTTGCCCAGGGCACCGCTCAAGCATTGTACGAAGAAGTTCGCTACGACGCAGACGGCAACCCGGTCACCTCCAACCTCGCTGACTACACGATGATCTCGGCTGATCTCATGCCCACGATCGAGCGCATCCCGATGGAAACACCAACCTTCGTGAATCCGCTTGGTGCGAAGGGCATCGGCGAGTCAGGCACGATCGGTTCAACTCCTGCAGTTCACTCGGCAGTGATCGATGCTCTGTCACACCTCGGCGTGCGGCACATCGACATGCCGTGCACACCTGAAAAGGTGTGGCAGGCGATGAACGCTGCTTCCTGATCAGCGTCATACACATCCGGTACTCGATGCCGGCCGAATTCTCGTTCGCGAATGGAGGTTTGGCCGGCATCAGCCGTCGTGGACCTCGTTCCTCAGACTGAACCCATCACAGCGCTCAATGACGACGTAGCCTGCACCCCGTGACCTCGTTGCAGTCCCCCATCATCGCCTCCGACCTCGTGCGCACCTTCGGAAGTGGCGAAGGCGAAGTCCGCGCCGTTGACGGTGTCAACCTTGAAGTCACTGCTGGTGAAGTGTTCGGTTTTCTTGGCCCAAACGGTGCCGGCAAAAGCACCACCGTCCGCATCCTCACCACTTTGCTGAAGCCAAGCGCAGGCTCGGCTTCGGTTACGGGTTATGACATCGAGACCGAAGCCGATGCAGTTCGCCGCAGCATCGGCGTTGCCCTGCAGGATGCCGCTATCGACCCGTTAATGACGGGCACCGAACTTCTTCGTCTTCAAGCGGTGCTCTATGGCATTCCGCGAAACGCGCAGCATGAGCGTGCTGGCGAACTCCTCGAACGCGTCGGGTTGTCAGCCGCTGGTGACCGCCGTGTGGGGACGTATTCAGGTGGTATGCGACGCCGCCTTGATCTTGCGCTCGCACTTATCCATGAACCCAGCGTGCTCTTTCTCGACGAACCGACGACCGGTCTTGACCCGATGAGCCGTATGGCGCTGTGGGAAGAAATCCGTCGCCTCAACAACAACGGCACCACTGTGCTGCTCACAACGCAATATTTGGAAGAAGCTGACCAACTCGCTGATCGCGTTGCCATTATCGATAACGGAAAGATTGTTCGGGAAGGTCAACCTGAGGCTCTCAAGACCGATGTTGGTGCACCAACTTTGCTTATCTCGGTGGCCGATGACCATGTTGAACCTGCAAGAGAAGTGCTCGCTCAATTCGGCGAAGCTCGACCAACCGCAGAAGGCACACTCGGTGTTGGCCTCACCCAGGGTGCGGGCGATGTCTCCAACGTTGTGAGAGCGCTCGATGCCCAAGGAATAGTCGTTGAGCACCTCGAACTTCGGGCACCGAGCCTCGACGACGTATTCGCTGAGGCAACCGGCCATCGCCTTGAAGGCGCGTCATGAGCACGATGGCGCTTCGCCGCCGCGACCAAATTGGAGCACTCTCGTCCCGCTCAGTGCTGTCGCTCGTGCGCCAACCCAGCCTTGTCGTACCGTCGCTCGTCTTTCCACTGTTCTTTGTGGCCCTTGGAACAGCATCGTTCGCCCGAGCGATCAATATTCCCGGTTTCCCCAAGGTTGACTCATTTCTCGACTTCGCACTCGCGGGGTCTGTCGTGCAAGGGGTGCTATTTGGCTCGGTGACGAGTGCTGCGGCTCTGGCGACAGATATTGAGACCGGATTCTTTGACCGTTTACTCGTCGCACCAAGTAGCCGCACTGCAATCCTCGTCGGGCGGCTTGCCGGAGCAATGCTCTACGGCCTTGCCCAAACGTTGTTCTTCACCATCGTGCTCTTTCCGTTTGGTCTCAGCATCCGGTCAGGACTTCTCGGGCTCATCGCGATGATGATCGGAGGGCTCTTCACCGCTCTTGCCGTTGGAGCGTTGATGTCGGCGATGGCAATCAAAACCGGCTCCAGTGAGGCCGTTCAAGGATCGTTCCCGCTGATCTTCATTTTGCTGTTCTTCTCGTCAGCGTTTTTCCCACGGCAAACGATGGACGGCGTCTACCGACGCATCGCAGACCTCAATCCTCTTTCGTACCTCGTCGAAGGTTTCCGCTCACTCACCATCGACCAATTAACTCTGACGGCTGTGCTGCAGACCATTCTCATTCCTGCGGCGATCTCGGTGGTCGGTATCGGTATCTCGCTTCGCTCGCTTCACAACCGTTTGGCCGCATCATGAGTGCATCGCTCGGTATAGCAACACGAAGCCTCCGAAATGTTCGACGACTTCCATCAGCCTTCATTCCGGCTCTTCTAATGCCCGTTTTCCAGGTCGTCGCATTCTCGGGCACCTACGCAGGCGTCACTCAGATACCTGGTTTCCCAACCGACCGATCAGTGAACTGGTACCTACCGATGGCCGTCACAATGGGTGCTTCGTTCGCTGGACTAGGTACGGGCTTCTCCATGATTCGCGACCTGCAGACCGGTTTCTACGATCGTCTTCGCATGGCGCCGACGAGTAGGCGACAGTTGTTGCTAGGGCCNTACATTGCGGCATGGGTACGAGCATGTATCGCTGTCGTGCTCGTCACTATTTTTGGTTTCGCCCTGGGCGCACGACCAGTTGGCAACGGTCTCGGGACCTTCAGCCTGTTCATTGCCGGTATCGGAATGGCAACGATCGGCACCGGGTGGGGACTCGGTCTTGCCTATCGCTTCCGCGATATGCGCGCCGCCGCAATCATGCAGCTCACACTCTTTCTCGGCCTCTTCCTTACCGATGCACAAACCCCAATCCCGCTCATGGATGGGTGGCTTGAATATGTGGCTCGATGGAATCCACTTACACAGGTGCTCGATGTCGCCCGCATTGGGTTTATCGACGGCATCAGTGGTCGAGATCTCCTCGTCGGAATACTCATCATGGTCGCAATCAGTGCCGGGGCATGGCTGTTTGCCTTCACTGGTCTCGCTCGTCTCGACGACTAGATGATGCTGTGAGCCCCAAGTGCTCGCAGGTACCGTAATACCGTGACATCGAAGATGAAGCGGCTCCGCATTGCCCTCGGGCTTGTTGGCTCAGTCGCAGTTGCCGGTGTCATCGGTTACCGGGTCACAGGGCTGAACTGGATGGAGGCCGTCTACATGACGGTGATTACCGTCACAACCGTTGGCTATCGGGAAGTGGGCGGACAGCCATCGATTGGTGAACAAATTTTCACCATCATCATTATCGCCACCGGCGTCTCAACCGTGCTGTATACGTTCACATTGGGCGTTCAAACAGTGGTAGAGGGCCAGTTGCGCGAGTTTGTGGGAAGGCGAAGAATGAACAAAGTGATTGAGGGATTCAGAGACCACACGATCGTCTGCGGGCTTGGCCGTGTCGGCCAGACAGTCGTCGATGACTTGGTGTCGCACGGAGAGACCGTCGTCATCATCGACGAAAACCCCGAGCAGGTGAGAGACGTCCACCACCCGGTAGTCGTCGGCGATGCGACTCTTGATTCAACATTGCGTTCCGCAGGAGTTGAGCATGCGCGAGCCCTTATCGCTGCTCTTGAGGGCGACGCTGAAAATCTTTTCGTCACGCTCTCCGCACGCACAATCAACTCCGAGTTGTTCATCGTGGCCCGTGCTCGCGCCGGTGAAAGTGTTGCGAAACTCTCCCGCGCTGGCGCCGACCGAGTGGTCAACCCTCAAGATCTCGGTGCAAGCCGCATGGCATCGTTCGTCGTGCAGCCACATGTTGCGGAATTCGTTGATGTGGTGATGCACGAACGCTCTCACGAATTTCGAATCCGTGAATACCAGTTAACTCCAAGCTGCTGGCTCGTCGGTCAAGAGGTTGGTGATCCCCGTTTACGTGACCGTACAGAGGCTCTCGTATTAGCTGTGCGCACCAACGATGGAACATTCATTACCAACCCTGAACCTGGCGTCACGCTTGCGGCTGACGATGTGCTGATCGTTGTTGGCACCGAAGAAGGACTTGCCGGTCTGCAAGAGGCGCTTGCATGAGAAGCGAGCGGACCCATGTGCTTCTCGACCTTGACGGCACTCTAAGTGACTCCGAGCCTGGCATTCTTCGGTCGCTGCAATGGGCCTTTGATAAAGAGGGTTTCCCAATCCCCACCAAAGAACAAGTTCGGTCAGTCATCGGGCCTCCATTTGAAATCGGTCTTCCGCAGATCGGCATCCCTGAGAATGACCTCGAACGCGTCATCGATCGCTACCGTGAGCGTTACGCAACGATCGGCGCATTCGAAAACACCCTGTACCCAGGAATTGTCGAGATGCTCGACGCGCTCAGCAGAGATGGTCTCAGCCTCTCCGTCGCAACGGCAAAGCCCGAAGTCACCGCTCACCCGATTCTTGATTACTTCGATATTTCAGATCGGTTTGCAGTAAGAGCTGGGGCGACGCTCACCCCAGACCGGCGTGCGAAAGCCGACGTCGTAGCCCGCCATGGTTGCGATCGAGATCGATGCCGTGGCGCCGGATCCGGCGGTCGGATCGAGCGCAACCTCGGCGATACCGCAAGCGACGATGTCGGCAGCGATCGCTGGCGGGCAGTCGACCTGCGTAATCGTTGCGGGCGCAAGCGCATCCGCACCCGGCGTGGTCGGGGTCGGCACGGCGCCGTCCGCGACGGTCGTGGTGACCAGCGGCGGCGCAGTCGCGCTGTCACCACACGCAGCAGCGAGGACCGCCGTCACCATGACGGCGGTCGCAAGCCGACGTTTCACCAGAGCTGATCGGTGTAGGTGTCGGTGCCGACGATGGTCGGCAAGAACGGCGCAGCGAAGCTCACCACGCCCTTGCCCGAAGCAGCGAGGTCGGCGGCATAGGTCCGGAAGCGGTCCCAGACGGCGTCCGGATTGTCCTCGAGGAAGAACATCTGCAGGCGTCGTTCCGGAGGGCCCGGCGGCATGCCGAGATCCATCGGGGCCTGCTCGGTGCCTTCGCCCATCTGGATGTAACGCCACGACACCATGCTGGCGATCGGCGAGTTCTCGAGGAGTACCGGGAGCGCCGTTTCGTCGAGGTGAGCGCCCAATTCTTCGTCGCTCACGCCCTCGGCGGGATCGACCGCCACGACGGCGAGGCCCTGGTAGTGGTGATCGAACGCGAGCTCGATCGGAACCGGATCGTCGTCTCGATAGGCGTGCTCAGGGTTGGAGAGCAACACCGTGTGGGCGTGCTGGCGTTCCATGAACCCTCGATTGTTCATGTAGAGGTCGACGACCTGATTGCCGGCCCAGTCAAAGTGCTCCTTGTGCTTGTCCTCGAGCACCCAATAGGTCGCAAGGTAGGAACCCTTGTCGTGGGGGCTGGCGACCGGGGTGTCGCCCTCGGGAAAGCGAAGGTCCTTCATCGCCCGGGTGGCGACCCACCGCTTGCCGGCGAACAGCCACGGGCCGATCATGCAGCCGGCGTAGAAGTGATCGCGCTCGTACCAGCGGTTGTAGGCGACCTCGTGACCCTTGCTCGGGTCGACAAGGGTGAACAGCGCCGAACCGGCAACGATTGGGTAGTCGTTCATGGCTTCCTCAGGAGTCGTAGACAGTGCGNCCGATCCAATCGGCGACGAGGGCCGGTTTGCCTTCGCCCTCGATCTCGACCGTGATCGTGCGGGTGGAGTTGACGGCNGTGCCCTTGNGCTCGACAGCCGAGGTGACCGCCGAGGCCCGGATGCGCTTGCCCGACAGGACCGGGTTGATGAAGCGGACCTTCTCGAAGCCGTAGTTGATGCCCATCTGGATGCCCTCGAGCGGGATCTCGTTGGGGATCGAGGCCGTGAGTTTCACCAGCATCGACAGGGTGAGGAAACCGTGGGCGATCGTGCCGCCGAAGACCGGGGTCGCCCGCTCCGGATCGGTATGGATGAACTGGTGATCGTGGGTGCAGTCGGCGAAGGCGTTGATCTGCTCCTGGGTGATCTGGAACCAGTCGCCGGTGGCCTCGTCGTGGCCTACACGGGCGTTGATCGCCTCGTAGGCGGCGGCAGCGTTGCTCATGTCATTTCTCCGTTCCGGGGACCTGGCGGGGACCTTAGTTCCGGAGCGCGACGGCGAGCATTTCGGCTGCCGGGTCGACGGCGGCGCCGTCGCGGCGGGCGAGGACGAGCGTTCGTTCGGCGATCACTCGCCCCGGACCGAAGTCCGGTCCGGCTTGGACGACCGGCAGCACGGTCGAGCCCACTCCGAGTTCGACCATCGTGCGGAGCACTTCAGGCTGGTTCGATTCCGCCACGATCGAGGTCGGAGCGCCGAGGCGCTGCAGGGCTTCCTCGGCGATCGCGCGAGTGTGGGAACCCTGGGCGAACAACACCCATGGTCCCCACGCGGCGACGTCACGGGGCAGGCCTCGCGTTGGGGTGAAGACGGCGAGCGGCTCGTTCATCAGCGACTCGGTGTGGACCCCCCGTCGGGCGTGCCCCCCGACGACGACCGCGAGGTCGAGGTCGCCCGATTCGATCTCGTCGAGCAGTTCGCCTGACGGCGCGACCCGCAACGTGAGGTGAAGCTCAGGGTGATCGTCGCGAAACTGGCGGAGCACGTCGGTGAAGTGTCCGACGGCAGCGGCATCGATCATGCCCACCCGCAACTCACCGGCTCGGCCGGTGCGGGTGCGCTCCGCCCAGTCGGCGAGATCGCTGGTGAGGGCGATGACCTGTCGGGCGTGGGCGAGCACCGGTTCGGCGGTCGGACGCAGCGTGCGTCGGCGACCCTCCCGATCGAACAGCGGCACACCGATGCGGCGTTCGAGTTCACTCAATCCCTGCGAGAGGGCGGAGGGCGACACGCCGATCCGGGCTGCGGCATCGGCCCAGGACGGTTCGGTGGACACGGCCACGAGATAGTCGAGTTGGCGAATGGAGAGGTCAGGGAGGGCGGGAGTCACCCGTGCAGAATAGTTCAGAGTTCCTTCACTACATCAGATTCTTGTTGATGGTTCCTTATGGTGTTGTCCATGACCAAGAACATCGCCCCCGCAACCGGCAAGCTCGGTGTGCTGACGCCCGGACTCGGTGCCGTCGCCTCGACCTTCATCGCCGGCGTCCTGTCCGCCCGCCAGACCGGTGTCGCCCCACTCGGCTCGGTCTCCCAGATGGCCCACATCCGTCTCGGNACCCGCGAAGAGGGCCGCAACCCCCTCATCAAGGACTTCGCTCCCCTCGCCTCACTCGACGACATCGTCTTCGGCGGCTGGGACCCGATCTCGGCCAACGCCCTCGAGGCCGCCCGCACCTGTGGCGTGCTTGAGGAAAAGGATCTCTCCCCCATCGCCCAGGAACTCGAAGGTGTCGTCGCCATGGACGCCGTCTTCGACCAGCAGTGGGTAAGCCGCCTCGAAGGAACCCGCGTCAAGTCCGAGACCAACAAGTGGGATCAGGCCATGGCGCTCATAGCCGACATCGAGAACTTCAAGGTCGAGAACGGGTGCGACCGTCTCGTCATGGTCTGGTGCGGTTCGACGGAGGCCTTCCAGGAGCCGTCGGCCGTCCACGAGACCGTCGCCGCGTTCGAGCAGGGCCTCAAGGACAACGACGACAACATCTCGCCCTCACAGATCTACGTGTACGCCGCCCTGCAGAGCGATGTGCCGTTCGCCAACGGCGCGCCGAACCTCTCGACCGACCTGCCCTGCATGCAGGAGCTGTCGCACACTCGCGGGGTCCCGATCGCCGGCAAGGACTTCAAGACGGGCCAGACCCTCATGAAGACGCTGCTCGCCCCCGGTCTCAAGGCCCGCATGCTCGGCCTCCGTGGCTGGTACTCGACCAACATCCTCGGCAACCGCGACGGTGAAGTGCTCGACGCCCCCGAAAACTTTAAGACCAAGGAAGAGTCGAAGCTCGGCGTGCTTCACAAGATCCTCGAGCCCGAGGTGTACCCCGAGCTCTACGGCAACGTCGACCATGTCGTGCGCATCAACTACTACCCGCCCCGCGGCGACAACAAGGAAGGTTGGGACGCCGTCGACATCTTCGGCTGGATGGGATACCCCATGCAGATCAAGATCGACTTCCTGTGCCGCGACTCGATCCTGGCGGCACCGATCGTGCTCGACCTCGCGCTGTTCATGGACCTCGCCCACCGGGCCGGTGAGTCGGGTGTGCAGGAGTGGTTGAGCTTCTATCTGAAGGCCCCGCAGGCCGCCGGTGACAATCCCGCCGAGCAGGACCTCTTCATCCAGCAGACCAAGCTGAAGAACACCCTCCGCGAGTGGATGGGCGAGCTGCCCGTCACCCACAGCGAGGCCGGCTAACCCGACCGGCGACGATCAGACGGCAACCNGTTCCCGACGCCAGAGCTCGGGATACAGGGGACCCCCGACCCGATCGCCCGGGGCGAGACCGTGCTCGGTCATCACCTGGGAATGGTCGGGGTCCATGCCCTCCGGCCGGAACATGACCCGGACATCGTCGCCGAGCCATTGGGTGTTGAACACCTTGAGGTCCCGATCTGGATGCAACAGGCCCGATCCGCCATGGATCATCCGGGCGTTGAAGATCGCCACGTCGCCGGGCTCCATGTCCCAGCTGAGGATCTCGTACTGCTCCCGGTTGCCCTCGATGTCGGGAAACGGCTCGAGATCGTCTTCAAGCTGGTCGTAGACGACCTGGTCGCGTTCGTCCCCGGTGAGCGCCCCGAAGTTGGTCTGGGCGTAGCGCACGTCCCAGGCATGGGAGCCCTTCACGAACTCGAGGGCGCTGCGTTTCGCGACCGGCACGAGCGGCATCCACGCCGAGCAGGTGTCGAACCCCTCGACCGACCAGTAGGGCTCGTCCTGGTGGAACGGCGTGCGGAACTGGCTCCCGGTGCTGCGAGTGAAGATGGCATCGAAGAAGAAGTTCACCGCCTCGACGTTCATCACCCGACCGGCGAGTTCTGCCATCGGCGAGTTCTCGACGAAGTCTCGGTATGCCGGAATCTCCTGCCAGACCTGGGAGTCGTAGAACGTGACCCGGCCGTGCTCGTCTCTGTTCCACACTCGACCTCGAGGCGACGGATCGGCGACGTTGCGCNCGAGGCCCGCCGTGAGCNNCTCGATCCAATCCGGGTTGATGACCTGTCGAAGACAGACGACGCCGTCAGTGGCGAAGTCGACGATGTGCTGATGGGTGATGACGTCAGCGAGGTTGGACACGGGACACCCCCTTCGCGGGCCGGGTGGAATCCGGCGCAGCCTAGATGTTGGCGAGGTACGCGAGCGTCGCTTCCCAGGAAGGCGCCGCCGGATCGATGACGCCGAAGTGGCCTTCGTCCTCGAAGATCAAGGTGTCGACGCCGTCGCTGGCCTTGTCGATGTAGGGCGCTAACACCTCGAACGGCACGTCGTCGTCGCGTAGACCGTGCACGATCAGCTGGGGGACCTTCACCGGGAGTCGCCGGGCGGGGTCGGCCTCGTCGTACGCCGCGGGAATCTGCTCGGGAGTGCCGCCCATGAACCCCTCGACCGCACCGCGGCCGAGATCTAACGAGCCGGCAAGGTCGGCAACGGGTGCCTGACCCACCACAAGCCGCGGAACGACGACAGGGTCATCACGTTGACCGACCCAGAGCGCAAGGTGCCCGCCGGCGGAGTGCCCGACGACGAACACCCGGTCGAGATCGAGGGGCGCATCGATGCGGGCGAGGGCGTCGATCGCCGTGGCGATGTCGTCGAGCGTTCCCGGATAGCCACCGCCCTCGTCACCAACCCGCCGATACTCGATATTCCAGGTGGCGTACCCCTTCGAACGGGCATCGGCAGCCTGTGGTTCGGCCAGGCTGCTGTCGTACGTGTTGCGCCAGAACCCGCCATGGATGAAGGCGATCACCGGGAACGGACCTTCCCCGGCGTCGATAGGCAGTCGGAGGCTGCCGACCTGCTGAGGCGAGTCGCCGTACCTGACGGAGTCGCCGATGCCGACCTCGAGGACCCCAGAGTCAGTCACGGCCGGGGTCGTCTCGTCACCGTGCCCGTCGGCGCCACACGCCGCGACGAGCACGGCGAGGGCGAGCAGGAGCGGACGCACTCATGCTCCATCGGCGACATCGCGTTCGATCGCCCCCGATGCGAGCAGCGCATCGATCTCGGCATCATCGAGTCCGAGTTCGGCGCACACGTCACGGGTGTGGGCACCGAGTCCCGGTGCGGGCCGGATATCCGCAACCGGCATGCCGGTCGCATGGAACCCGGGCCCCTCGAAGGTCATGCCGCCGATCGGTGGTTGGTCGAGTTCGACGATGAAACCGCGGGCCCGGTAGTGCGGGTCGCCGTACTGTCCGGCGGAGTTGTGCATCGGCCCCGCCGGCACCCTGCGCGCGAGACAGGCTTCGACGACCTCGGCGACGGTGTGTTGCCGTGTCCAGGCCTCGACGAGCGCGTCGATTTCGCCCTCGCGAGCTTGCCGGCCGGTCAGCACGGCGAGCTCGTCGGTCATCGCCCACTCGGGCGAGCCCATCACCTCGGCGAAGGCCCGCCACTCAGCGTCGGTGCGGGTGCAGATCGCGACCCACGAATCGTCGTCCTTGCAGGGGAAGAGTCCCCAGGGGGTGCCTCGATCCGAATGGTTTCCCCGTGGCTGGACCGAGCCCGGTTCGAGGGACTCCTTCGCCAGCAGATCGGCCATCACGTTGACGACCTGCTCGACCTGACACACCTCGACATGGAACCCGGAATCGCCGTGGAGGCGACGGCCGAGCACACCGGCGAGGGCGGTGACCGCACCGGTTCGTCCGGCGAAGTGGTCCGGGAAGATCGACATGGATCCGGCCGGCTCAGGGGTCGCCTCGTAGTTCCACAGGTGCGTCATGCCGCCGGTGACCTGGGTGTTGGGGCCATAGCCCGACCAGGCTGCCCACGGTCCCCGGCTGCCCATCAACTGGCTCGACATCATCACGAGGCCGTCGTTCTCCGCCGACAGGTCGNCGTAGCCGATGCCCATCTGCTCCATGATCCCGGTCGAGTTGTTCTCGATGGCGATGTCGCTGACGGCGGCCATGCGCTTGAGCAGGGCGCGGCCCTCGGGGTGCTTGGCGTCGACACCGAGGCTCCGCTTGCTCCGACTCGACGATGCGAACGACGGCGACATCTCACCCCCGAGCACCGTGCGGATGAAGTCGGGATACGTCCGTGACTCGATCTTCACGACGTCGGCCCCGTACTCGGCGAGCATGCGACCACACTC
>FUFK010041293.1_pt1 | contig 13956 bp, 20 predicted proteins | sample 1021851 | NCBI WGS metagenome assembly FUFK01 (sample SAMEA51879418, study PRJEB19060) | metagenome | reverse complement strand
TTTTTCTAGTGATTGGAGGAAAGATTTCGCTTAACTCTTTTTTACTTAGTTTAGAAATTGATTGTTGTAATTTAGTAGAATTCATATATTTAATTATTATTTATTTACATTATTATTATCGGAAACGTTTCGTGTTTCATCCGTAGATTCCAAATGTTACATTGTCAGGAATACCATTAGTGATTAAGTGGAAGACCAGTGATGACCAGCCAACGACTACCAGCGATACCATGCTGATGATGATTAAGTTTAGAACCGTGAACTTTACTCTGAGTATAACATCATGGTTGAAGGTTCTAGTGTCAAACATGTTCTCAGACTGGATTGCTTTGATAAGTGATTTCATACTTTACTTTTATTTATATTATTATCGTTTAGTTATCGTATTCCTTTTGTAGTACCTAACCGTATGACCGGATCCGTGTACCTACGCATATATTATCGGACCGGGACCGTGCTGGTGCTGTAGGGTGTAAATGCTATGCTATACGGGTTATGGCCGGGCCGGGTATGGCTATGGGGGCTGGGTTAAATAAACGCGTTTTTATTACAGGGTATATATCGAAATAACGGTAAGCAACCCTACACTTCTATATTTGCAATGTACTTTTTTAGCTCGCGCATCTTATAATAAATAATGTTATTATTTATTTATATATGACATAAGATATATATTTATATAATAATAACAGGCAAATGTCACCTTTAATAAATATTTATTTAACGTAATCATACAAAGTATGAGTCAAAAATTATCACCGGCAGCACGCAGAGCTAAGGCCGCACGCGACAAAGCCTACGCTATGAGTGAATGGGGTAAGAAAAAGAAGAGAGACGCTCAAAAAAAGAAGTGCAAGTCAGGATATGACTATGATCATCGAACAAAAAAATGTATTCCAGCATCCAAAAATAGAGCTGGTGGGCCAGGCGGCACAAAAAATGAGAAAACATCAAGCCGTTATGGCTACTAACTAACAAAATAACAACATGGCAAGAATTCCAACTTACGAAATAGACTCGGTCATCAATGACCTGGACATGTTATTAGGCACAGACTACAATGATAACGAGTTTACAAAGAACTTTACGCTATCGGGTGTTGCCGAATACGTAATCGACAAGCTTATTGAGCCCAATGCGGTGCAATCATGCATACCAGTCTTCAGAAATACAGGTGATGTGCAAGGCGGAAACGCTACAAGGATCACATCTTCGATAATAAATCAAAATATTTACCCAAATGGCACTAATATATCTATTGCAGGCACATTAGATGTAGAAAAAAAGATAACAATCAAAGGAAATATCAATGGTGCAGGCTCTTTACAGCTAAATTGTGAGCAAAATAGTCACGGAGTGCAAATTCAAGGCCCTCCACACTCAGCTGGAGCCACTTATACAATGATTTTACCTGTAGATATGGGTACAGCGGGCAAACAATTAACCACAGATGGCGCATCTCAGCTATATTGGGCAGATCCGGAAGATGATAACCTAGATATTATAGCAGATATTGGCACGGGGAGCATAGATTTAGACACACAGGCTCTTACTTTATCAGGTGGCACGCTAATTAGCACATCTGTTAGCCCAGATGGAGGTCAAGAGATCATTGTTACTCACTCTGTACAAAGCAGAACTGATACTACTGACAATATTACATTAGAATTTGGTGATACATTTGATGCAGAAACATCAACTACTACAGATCAGGCTCAACACGTTCAAGCTGTTAATACAAGGACATATACTTTACCTGATTTGCCAGCTGATAATGTTACAGGAACGGGTACACCTAATACTTTACCAATATGGGATGCTACTAGCCAACAGTTAGGAGATAGTATTATAACTCAAACGCTTCAAGGAGCGATAGGTCAAAACAATCTTCAAATAACTAATCCTAATGTAGTATGGTCGTTTAATTATGGAGGTTCATTTAAGGCTGTGGCTAGTGGTGGTGATACAATATTTGACCTTAAACAATATGACGGATCATTCTTTAATAGAAAAATAAAATTTAATGAGGCTGTAGCAATAGGTACAACCTTCCCTCCAAGCCCTGTAGCTTTATCAATTGCTCCTATACAAAGTGGTGATCCAGCTTTTTATTGTAAAGGTGGTATTGTTTTGTCTAATAACCCAGGTGGCGTTACAGTAGATAATACATCAATGGTAATAGGCGCAGGTAATAATGATATTATTTCAGGTTGTGACAACTCTTTAGCAGTTGGTAACGGAAACCAAATAAGAACTAATTCTGACAATACTACTGCTATTGGAACAAACAATACTTTAAGTGGCGCAAAAAATTCACTTGTTGTTGGTTTAGGTAACACTATATCTTTATCTTCACCTGGACATAGTATTGTACAGGGACAAAATAATACATTAACTAATAGCTTCTCAAGTTTTGTAGCAGGTGGTAATAACACAGTAAATGTAGGCCAAAACGCATTTGTATTAGGATATAGTCACGATTTAACGGGTGCAGACTCATTTGTGGTATTAGGAGAAAACAATACATCTACAGGTAGCACATCTGATAACAATGTGTACATGATCGGTGGTAATCTACAAGGTAAGGACGGAACAATGGTTCTTGGTTTTAGAAATGATGATACATCATATCCAGCTACAGACTATACTAATGGATTAGGTAATACTAAATTTGTAATAGGTGTAGGATCTGATACTAATTCACCAGCAAATAATAATGCAGTTATAATTACAGAAGGTGGTGTAACAAGAGGCGGTGCTGGTGTATTACAAGTGCCTAGGATAGTATTACCTTCAGTAGTAGATTTTGATTACGTCTCTGATGCAGACGCTGCTGCAAACGGTATTCCGGTTGGGGGTATTTATCATAACAGTGGAGAACTAAGGATAAGAATATCATAATATGGCTAGAATAAGCACATATGCTTTAGACGCTAAACCAGAATTAGGCGATAAAGTATTAGGTACAGATACAGGCGCTGGTGAGGGCTTAGTTACAAAAAATTATTCGCTACGCGAAATGGTTGAAATGTTCAATCAGAAAAACGCAGTGGCAGTGGCTGGGCAATCAATATTTAGATTTCAATATGATGATTTAACAATATCAACATATGAAAGAGAAACCGGCACAATAAGCTTTCAAGATGGNNNAGGNGNNGNNACNCNNTTTNCNNNTATNGGNNAANTATATATAAGTATAAAAAATTCAGGCAATAAAAGAATATTAGAATTATTGCAGACAATGGTAAAATCCAGGATTATATTATGTCAATCAGATGACGTAAATAATTTTGGAGTTTACTTTTTAGATTCATTAGTACAAGATGGCATTAGTGATTTTTATATTGCTACATTAGCACCAGACCCAAACATGGTAAATGGTGCATTACAAAAAGATAAGCATTATATTATATCAGAATATTTTAAAGGTGATGCTTTCGAAATACATGATCAAACACAACTATCAGATGTATGGGTTGTATCTCATTCATTAGACAAAAAACCTTCCGTTACAGTCGTCGATGCCGGTGATAATAAAATGGTAGGTAAAGTAGAGTATATAGACAATAACAATTTAACAATTAAACTTAACACGCCGCATATCGGCAAGGCATATTTAAACTAACAAATCATGGCAGACATTAAATACTTAGCCGGTCTTGACATAGACGGCAACATAACATTAAACGGTAATCAGCTTGTAAGCGCCGCAATTAACTCAGGGTCTAGTGATCCAACAGGATTATCAGCTGGTCAACTATTTTTTAGATCAGATACAGATAGACTTAGAGTTTATGATGGATCAGCATGGAAAAACGTAGGTATAGATAATACAAACAACTTTGTTGACGGCGGATCTTTAAGCGGCGGCACATTAACATTAACAAGAAGTGGTCTTAGTGATATTGATATTACAGGTTTTCTTCAATTAGGTACAACAAGTACAACAGCATTAGCTGGTGATACAACTACAATATCAAGTTCACAAGCAAGTGCTATTACAGCAAACTCAGCTAAGGTTACATTCCCAGGCTTTGGAACAACCAGTTCTACAGCTATGCGAGGTAATACTACAACAATAAGTTCTTCGCAAGCTTCAGCCATTACTGCTAACACAGCAAAAGTAACTTTTCCTGGGTTTGGTACTACTAGCACTACCGCATTAAGAGGTGATACAGCTATACCTGCTGCTGCAAATAACGGTACATTAACAATTGCTGGTGCTGGTATTGCGAGCGTTGGCGCTACAAGTACATTTGGTGCTAACCAATCAAGCAATGCTACAATTACTATTACAGCAACAGAAGCAGATACATTAGCTACGGTAGTAGCAAGAGGTGCGGTTACTGGTGATGATGTAACTTTTGAAGGCGATGTCTTTATGGAAGGCACACTTGATATGAACAGTGGTACTATAGAAAACTTAGCTGACCCATCGTCTGCTCAAGAAGCTGCTACAAAAAACTATGTTGATTCTTCTATAACAGGTCAGTTAATATATCAAGGCGGATATGACGCAAGTGCTGCACCTCCAAGCGGAGCAAGCATATTAAAAGGTTTTACATATACAGTAACAGTTGCTGGTAACGGTAACGGATTCTTTTCAACACCATTAGAAATTGGTGATCTTATTATAGCTGAAGCTAACAATCCATCAGATGAAGACGATTGGACAGAAGTTAACAAGAATGTTACTTTAGCAAGCACATCAACTGTAGGTGTCGCATCATTTAGTTCTTCTAATTTTGCAGTAAGTGCTGCTGGTGAAGTTACTGTTAAAAATGATGGTATTGCTCTTGGTACAGAAACAACTGGTAATTATGTAGCTTCTGTAAGTGGTAGCACAAACGTAACTGTTTCAGGCGGCAGTGGTGAAGGATCAACACCTTCTATTAGCGTTCCTAATTCAAATATTGATGCTAGAATAACTGGTAGACAATATTCAGGTTTAATTGGTGGATCGACTAGTGTTGATGTAGTTTCTAGTACTCATGGTTTAGGAACTGATTCATCTCAATTTATGATTCAACTTATAGAGGTATCATCTGGCGAAACAGTACATGCAGAAGTTACAAGAGGATCTAGTGGTAAAGTAACAATTGGATTTTCATCAAATCCAGGAACAAATGCTATTAGAATCTTAATTAATAAAATAGGATAATAAATTAAATTATGGCGTCGGTAAAACATTTATCAGATATTAGAATCGAAGGTAATTTGTATCTTGACAATGCGGATACAAATACTAATTCAGAAAACACCATACTTGTTTTAAACGGTAGTACAAATGAAGTTGAAAAAAGAGAACTACCTGCAGATAGTGGTGCTTTTCAAGAAATAGATGTTTCGGCTGGCCAGGTTGCTTTTGGCGATGGAACGGGGCTTAATGGTGATGGTCATTTATATTGGGACAGCACTAATAATAGATTAGGTATTGGAACTCAGTCTCCAGGTGCAGATCTACATATAGAAGATGCAGGTAATGCAAGCTCAGGTATTAGAATAGAAGCTATAGGTTCTGCTAATACAGATACAGTTAATATGCACTTTCAAGGTTCAGGCGGTACTGCTCCATTTTATATATCAAGAGCTCAAACCGGCGGCGCTGAAATACAGATACAAGCTGACGGTGATTTAATATTAAACGGTACTAATGGGGACAATGTGGGAATCGGGACTACCAACCCTCAGCAAAAGCTAGATGTAAATGGCAATGCTTTATTAAGAGGTAACGTTTACTTTACATCAGGCACTTCTAACTATTACAGCGGCTCTGGCGGTGGATTTAAAGTATTTACTCAATCCACTAAAAAATTTGAAGTAGATTATAATGGTTACTTACAGGCAACTAAATATGGTGACGGAATTTATCTCGGTTTAAGTACAGTTGATAATTTAGTAAGAACCACACCCGGTTTTAGTAATACGGGCAGAATGATAGAAGCCTCTAGGTTTTATACTACTAAAATAGAACCAGGTGGTTGGCCAACAGCGAGCGGTGCCGGCAATGCAGTTAATGTAACACCAACTATATCATCTGCACAAAAAATGTGGATTAAAGGGATATGGATTCACAAGTCATCTTCCAACAGCGGGTCTAGCTGGGGTAGTAGTGATTTTCCCGTTCAGTTTGTAATGGAAAACTCAGCTGGATCTTTTGATATTATAGGTGGAGTTGCAAATAGAGTTGTTACGCTTACAAATCAATCTACATGGTATTATCAGGTTGCAATTATGGGAGTACCTACATTTAGCGGTGACCATAGAGAAACAAATGGTATGGCTGGTAAAAATTTGAAACTGATGACTATAAATACAATAAGTTCAAATAATCAACCAACATGGTTTATAACCGTTGAATACACTGTAGTAAACCAAACAGCAATGAAAAATAATGTAGACCAAACGCTTACATAGTAAAAAATATTAAAAACAAGTAATAATAACAATATACCGGCCCGGTTAGGGCAACCTTACGTTTAACCTTAAAAACCAAATATAATGACGTATTTTTATTCGACTAAAACGTGGACTAGTCAACCACAAATATCCGAAGACCAAATAGAGTATTGGAAACATCTCTCAGATAAAAAGAACTGGAGAATAACCCAATTACCAAATGGATTTTACCAAACGGAATATAAAGACCAGGATGATTCTTGGCAGGATGTTACAAGAAGAGAAACAATTGACGGTGCAGAAGCGGCAATTGATGGTAGCATTGAACATTACCAAAAGCGATTAGACTTTTTAAAAGGTCCTAAAGTCGTTAAAACATTTGAATAGTAATATATAAAAATTTAATTAAATGGAATTTAATAACCCTAGTGAAATTGTCAAAACACTAACGTTTGGCAAAGACGCTAAAGAACAAATAATGCAAGGGGTCGAAAAGCTCTCAAACGCCGTAAAGTCCACATTAGGGGCTGGTGGAAAATGTGTAATATATGAAGACGCCCTTGGCAAACCGGTGATAACAAAAGATGGTGTAACCGTTGCGGAAAGCGTAGTCTTATTACATCCGGTTGAGAATATCGGTGCAACTTTAATAAAAGAGGCAGCCAGTAATACAGTTAAAGAAGCAGGCGATGGAACAACTACAGCTACAGTATTAGCTCATGCTATTTTAAAGCTTGCTTCGGAAACTCCAGAAGATTTACCTGTTAGAGACTTGAAAATAGGATTAGATTCAGGGTATGCAAAAATTATAGACTATTTAGATAGTATTAAAATACCTGTAAAAAAATCAATGCTTGAACAAGTTGCTACTATTAGTTGTAATAACGATGAAGTTCTCGGTAAACAAATTGGCAACGCATTTAAAAAAGTTGGCAAAGATGGTATTGTATTAATGGAAGAGTCTGAAACAAACGAAACTTATGTTGATTTTGTTGAAGGTGTTCAATTTGATAGTGGTTTAAAATCACCTCATCTTGTTACCGATAAAGATAAAAATATTGCTGTATTAGATAATCCGTATGTTCTTATTGTATCTTCACCTATTCCTAATATACGAAGAATACAAAACATATTAGAACATGTAATAAAATCAAAAAGATCTTTATTAATTGTATCTACAGTTGAATCGCAACCATACCAAACATTACTTGCTAACAAAGTAAAAGGTAATATAAAAGTTAATATAGTTGACTTACCTGGTTTTGGTCCAACTAAACAAGATACATTAGAAGACTTAGCAATACTTACAGGCGCTAAAATAATAAACGAAGAACTTGGTGATGATTTAGATTTAATATCGCCAGATGTTTTGGGTGAAGTAACAAAATCAGTTACTGATGATAAAAATACAGTATTACAAATAAATACTGTTACAGATGATTTACTTGACAGAATCAACGACGTATCTAAAAAAATTAAAGAAGAAACAAATCCATTCTTTAAAAAGAAGTTAGAACAAAGAATGTCAATGTTAACTGGTAAAGTTGGTATTGTATATGTTGGTGCTGATAGTAAAGTTGAATTAAAAGAAAAGAAAGATAGAGTTGAGGACGCAATATATGCGACTAAAGCTGCTTATAAAGAAGGTATCATACCGGGCGGCGGAACAGCTTTATTTCAAGCATACAAAAATATAGAGCCAGAAGAACCAGGTGAAGCAGTTATATTAAATGCAATAACTTGGCCTTATGACGCTATATTAGAAAACGCTGGCTTTGAATTTCATGACGACTTAGAGCCAGGAGAAGGGATCGATGTAACTTGTGGCTGTATTAAAGATATGGTTAAAGTTGGAATTATAGACCCAGTCTTAGTAACGAAGTCTGCGCTTAAAAATGCTTTAAGTGTAGCTAAAACTATTTTGTCTGCTGATTGTATAATTAGTAATAAAAGAATGGCATAATGAAAGCTATTAACTATTATTTAATTATAGACAAAGTTAAAGAAGCGCCGAAGAAAGTAGGTGGCTTAGAGTTAACGGAAAAGCAGAACAAAGACGAACGATATATTAAAGGGCGTGTTATAAGCGTAGGAAATCTTGTTGAAGGTATAATGCCTGATCAAATTGTAAGATACGATAAGCATGCCGGTCACGGTATCGAATACAATAACCACCTTTATTATGTCATTAAATTCAATGATGTTGTAGTTGTAGAATGAAATTAACTCCTTACGATTTACAAGAAATGAATTTACTTAAGTATTACAGGCTCATTCGTAAATGGGCTTGTAAAACTTACGGTTTAAAAGATGCAGATTTAGAGCTACTTATATACCTAGATTGCAAAATTCACTTTACACGTAATGATTTTATTGAAGGCGTTTATACATATTCATGGGATAAAAACCGATGGGAACGTTTACGCAGAGATGGTTGGATAGATGTTTGGAGACAGCGCAACCGTACAACAATGAAATATACAATATATAAAACTTCTTTTAAGTGCCAAAACTTAATTAAACGTATATACAGAATTATGTTAGCACAAGAAGATTTACCAACATCGCAAAGAAGTGTATTTTATAACAACAAGTCATATACCGATAAAGTTTATAATAAAGCTATTGACGATATGATAAACGACAAAAATAGATAAATATGAAAAGAAGTAAAGGCATAGGCCCAAACAATTTAGGTGTATCAAAATCTGCGGTTAAAAACCAGAACAAAGGTTATGCTGGGGATTTTGGCTCAATGGCTAATCAAACAAGCCCGGATAATAAAGAATCAAATCAGCTGTATAAAAAATATAAAGAGCAAAAGAAAAAAGAACAGCCAGAAGTATCTACATCTCAGCCGCCAAAAGATCCAAAGCAAAATATGGCAGATTCTATGACTAAAGCTAGTAAGTATGGAGCTATGATAAAAGCTAATATAGATAAAGGCATGAATCCAACAGAGGCTGGTAAGCAAGCTGCTATTGATATTAAGAAAGAAAAATAATGGCATTCAAACTCAAAAGCCAGGGTGAACTACTTGGTTACGATGAAGAGTTGTCTGAATTCGGTAAACCCGTTTTTGAGAAAAAATTAGATCCAGGTGTAATAGCAGAAGCTAATATAGATGGAACTATATTTGTTAGTAAAGATGCTACAAGAGAAGAGCAAAAAAGCTCTATAGCTGAAGAGCATAAGCATTTAAATCAATTTAAACAAAACAAGTTGCATTATGATAATGATAGTGTAACCTGGAAAAAAGATACAAAGTCACCATCAAGAGTATACGAAAGAATAGGCTCTATGATAGTTGACAAGAAAACTGGCCAACAAGCACCAGAAGGATTTGGTGGCTGGGAATGGGAAACACAAGCAAAATCATAAGTTATGGCAATACCAATTACAAAAAAAGCAGCATCTTCATGTGCAAAAAATATGGAATTAAATTCTATGACAAAGCAAGTGAATGATACATTAATAGCGGGAGCTGGAGCAATAGGAGCGTCCAAAGCACCAATTGATGTACAAGCTGCATACGAAAGCGGCGCGAAAGATGCAATGCCTAAAGAAAAAACAAAAGAGCCTTCAGTAGAAGAAAATCTTGAGAACGAAGAAAACGGCGGAGGTGCCGAAGAATAAATATAAATACAACAACATGGCAAATTTACCAATAACATCACGAGTCCTCAAATCCTCTAAAGGAGGCATGAAGATTACAAACCCGCTACTTAATGTCGGTACTGTTACAAAACAGGTTGAAGAAGATGTTAATTTAAGCGGCAGTGGCGGCACCGCTACAATATCGGAAAAAATTAATAAAGAGGCAGCTAATGTAAGTGGCGGTAATCTTAAAAACTTTAAAGTAGAAAGAGATTATTCTGGTGAAGGGCCTAAGACTAAAAAAGAAAAAGACGCATACGCTGCTCATAAAGAAAGAGAAAAAACAGATCCTTGCTATCAATATAAAGCTGGTAGATTAACATGTCCAGAAGGAACTGAGTTAAACGCTGCAGGCGCTACTCCAGGAGATAGAGATACTTGCTGTGCTAAGAAAACTGAACAAAAGAAAACCTGTCCAGATGGATCTCCGCCTGATGCTGATGGTAATTGTATAACTAAAACTCAAGAGATAGAATTCACACCTGAAACTCAAACAAATAAAGGTATGAGTAACTTCCAAGCTAGACAGCAAGGAAGAAAAGGTATACAGAATGAAAGAAAGCTTAAGCGTTTTAAAATTAAAGATTCAAAAAATGAAGCTAAGCGATTAGGATTAAAAGGAAAAGAAAAAAGAGATTTTCTTAAAAAGGCTAAAATAGAAGCTAAAAAAGCACAAAGCGAAGCTAATATAAGAAACTTTAGAAATATGAGCGACAACATTTCTACTCAAACCGAACAGGGTAGCTTTGGAACAGAAGACTATACAGCTGATAAATTTTTAACAAAAAATCAAAAGCTATATACTCCTCAGTTAAGTGTTGGTCCTGATGGTAAAGTAAAAATGGAAACAGACGCTGAGATTCTTAACAGAGTTCAAAGCGGCGGTGGTAATGGTGATAAACCTAAAACAGATTATTCAAAAGTATTTAGCGAAATGTCTGAAAACTTAGCTAACAAAGATTTTAGTCTTAACAATTCAGACAAACCAAAACCAACTACATTTTTTGGACCTGGCGATGATAAGCCTACATTTAAAGATGTTATATCTGGTATAGGCGATAACTTAGTTGGCGATAAATCTATATTTGCTAAAAAGAAAGACGGTACTGCTGTTGGCAATGCTTTAAGGGCTATTAATCCATTTAAAAAGAAAGGACCTAAAACGGAAACAACTAGCGATGTTTTAAGTGCTTCTGATTTTGATATGGAAGGATCAATGCTAATGAAAAGAAAACCATTAAAGAAAAACTTTTTTAATAAATAAGTTATGTATACACAGCCAGAATCAGACCCTGTGGTAAAAAAACTCCGCAAGACAACAAAAGGAAAAGGCAGGCATTTTTTAACTGCCAAAGAAGGCGCTGGTATGACTGCTGCCGGAAGAAAAGCATATAATAAAGAAACTGGTGGTAATCTTAAAGCGCCTCAGCCAGGTGGTGGAAAAAGACGCACATCATATTGTGCAAGATCAAAAGGTCAAATGAAAATGCATAATATTAATTGTAAGAAAACACCAAAGAAAAGAATTTGCGCAGCAAGACGGAGATGGAAATGTTAGAACATTTAACAGGGGCATGTGGCGAAGCGCATATAAACCTAAATCACATTTTAGTAATTACTTTAATAATTTTAACTTATGGAATCACGAGGATTAGGAGACACTATAGCAAAGTTCACTAAAGCCACTGGCATTAAAAGAATAGTAGAAAGAATGACCGATGATTGCGGGTGTGATAAACGACAAGACAAATTAAATAAAATGTTTCCTTATGGCAACAACAAAAAATAAAAAGAAATTTTCTGAAACAAAAGTTGGAAAATTTTTAAGTAAAGCTGCACCTGGTATATTAGGTACAGTTGGAGATGTATTACCCGACAATGGAGTTTTGGGTGTAGTAAAAAATTTAATATCAAAAGATGAGGCTATGCCGCCAGAAGATAAAGAAAAAGCTATGAAGCTTTTAGAAATGGATATGGTGGAAATGCAGGAGGTATCTAAAAGATGGTCTGCAGATATGCAATCAGATAGTTGGCTTAGTAAAAATACAAGACCAATGAGTTTGATATTTTTAACAATATCAATGGTATTTTTAATACTATTAGATAGCTTTGAGTGGAGCTTTAGTGTATCTTCCGGTTGGGTAGATTTACTACAAACACTTTTAGTTACAGTTTATGTAGCTTATTTCGGTTCGAGAGGAGCTGAAAAATTTCAATCAATCAAAAATAAATAAAATTAAATATAATGGCTAAGAAAATTAAGAAAGAGCAATTAGAAGAATTACAAGGTTTAGTTAATCAATTGCAAAACGTACAATCACAAATAGGTGGTTTAGAAGCACAAAAACACGAGTTGTTACATATAATTGCCAATGGCAAAACAAAATTAGACGGCTTACAATCAGATTTACAAAAGGAATACGGCGATGTATCTGTTGACATCAAGACTGGTGAAATTAGAAAAAATGAATCTGATAAGAAAAATTAGTATAGGCAAAGACTATAAAAATGACGCTATGCACTATTCTGTTGATCAGGAAGTGTATGGTGGGCATGTTATAGATAGTATACTAGAAGAGAAAGATAAGTTTTCAATATATATAAGAAAAGGCTCAGAAGTTATTCCGTGGAAAGACTTTAATAAAAATATGGCCGTTGCAATTGAATATAATATAGATTATTAATGAAAGCGGTTTTTGATTTTATAGTCACGCCTAAAGAACAAAAACAAACATCTTTTATTTTAAATACAGAATTACAGAATCATTTGTTTGTAAACAGAATAGGTGTTGTATTAGCAACCCCTATAAACAACGATACTGGTATAGAAGAAGGTGACGAGGTTGTAGTTCACCATAATGTTTTTAGAACATTTAGAGATATTAAAGGTAAAGAAAAAAAGAGTCGTAGCTTTTATAAAGACAACATGTATTTTGTTTCAGCGGACCAAATATATGCTTATAAAAGAATAGTTCAATGGAAAGCTTTAAAAGGTTTTAATTTTGTACAACCATTAAAGGAAGATAATATATTTTCAATTAATAAAGAAAAACCTTTAGTTGGTATATTAAAATTTAAAGACCCAAATTTGCAAGAGGCAAAAGAAGAAGATTTAGTTGGATTCAAACCTGAAAGCGAATATGAGTTTTTATTAGATGATATGAAACTATATAGAGTAGCTAGCAATTCAATTACAATTAAATATGAGTACGAAGGAAACGAAGAAGCGTATAATCCAAGCTGGGCACAAAGCAGTTGAGGAATTAATTAAAGTGGCAAAAGAAGCAATAGTTGAATCAGATGATGATTTAGCTGCTGATAGATTAAAGAATGCTGCCGCTACAAAAAAACTCGCTATATTCGATGCTTTTGAAATATTAAATCGTATTGAAGAAGAAGACAATATGCTTTCTGATAAACCAGTTGAAAAGAAAAAAGAAGCTTTTGGTGGGTTTGCTGAAAAAAGATCTAAGTAATGTATAAGCAAACTTTATATAAGGTTATAACACCTATAAAGCAAAATACAATTACTAGATTAAATAAATCTAAGAAGTGGCAGTATGGATATAATAAAGAACATGATGTTGTAATTATATCTAAGTCTGGTATGATAGGCGAAATTTATGAAATACAAAATCTTAAAATAGCTTTACCAAAACCACCTGCAAAAGTAAACAAGGGTGAAAACAAATGGACCATTACTGAATACCCAAAAGAATTAAGCAGGATTAAAAATGCTTTTGAATGGAGAGAATATCCAAATGAGTTCAAGAATAAGTGGGAACCATATATAGATGAACAATTTAAATTACGCGAAGAAGGTTTTTGGTTTTATAACAAAGACATTCTTACTTACATTACTGGCACTCATTATATGTACTTGCAGTGGTCCAAGATTGA
>FUFK010047680.1_pt1 | contig 13958 bp, 25 predicted proteins | sample 1021851 | NCBI WGS metagenome assembly FUFK01 (sample SAMEA51879418, study PRJEB19060) | metagenome | reverse complement strand
ATAAACTAATCAAAGCAGAACGCCTAACACCACCGACAACAACAATATCAGCAACCTTACATACAATGTCATGGCATTCTATAGAAGTAAGCTTGCGTTTTTTTGCTTTTGTAAACACACCTACACAAAAAGTAAATAAATCATCGAGTGGTTCTGGCCCAGAAGCTCTACCGCCAAAAGTTTTTAGTCTAGCTCCGGCAGGTCTTATTCTACTTAAATCCCACTTAGGAATCTTACCTGCATAAAGTAAACTAATAAGCTCTCTAAATGCAGAAGACCATCCTATTTTACTATCTGCAACTACAATCATCGTATCTGTTGGATGAAAAGATTCAGCAACCTCTGGCAGTTTATTAATAAAGTTTCTCTCTACACTAAAACCAACACCAGTTCCACACATAAGAACATACATGAGTTCATCAAAAGACCTTGGAGAATCTATATGTAGATAACTACAATTAAATCCTGCTACATTATCTCTATCTAAAGCTTCTCCGGCTGTCATAATACAACGCATAGACGGCATAACGTCCAAGTCATATACTGCTTTATATATCTTTTCACCTTCAGCTACAGTTATCTGCTCTCTGTCTCTCCAGAACTGCACATAACGATAGACTGTTTCTGCCCATGTCTCTCTTCTCTTTTGTTCGGGGAGCCATCTAGCGTATCGACTTTTATGTATAAACTCTTGATACTGATCCATATTAACTTTTACCTCTCAATAACTCTATCATTTTATTTAAATACCAAATAGTTTTTTCTGCATTTTCTATAGGATCGCCCTTACTGAACAGCCTAGATCCTGTGTACTTTAACACGTTACCATGACAATATCTAATAGCATGGTCTACTCCTAAAACATCTACTATATAATCAATAGTCTCAATATCCCCTTTATTGTAATGAGGTGGATGATTTACTGATTTATTCCATTTTAATTTATCCCATTCTTCGGGAGTAGCGTCATCTATACTATTTCTAGCCATATCGTTTTTCATCCTCAAGTAAGTTTCTATTTCATTCGACATTAAAACTCTCTCTTTTTTCTGTGTTTATCCAAGCACTAGGTATGCTGTCTTCACTAAACCATTTAAATCCATTAGCTGTAGCCCACTCNCCATGACTTCTTTTAGTACCATCTTTTCTTCTTTTAGCTTGAGGCATAGGAGCATTAGGATTTGCAAAAAGAAAAACTAATTCTTTATTTTCAGGAAGAACCTTTTTAATCCATACGTATTTGCTGTACTCACTATAGTCCCAAAATCTACCTTTAGCTTCAAGTAAAATAGTCTTAGCTCCTATTACTTTTGTAAAATCAGGTTCGTAAGAGTGTTCAACAATATAATTAATTTTATCAACNTGAAACTTCCAAGAATCTAAAATGCCAGTATGTAACTCATACTCCCAATTAGAGTCATACCCTTCGANTAAGTTTTTTTCTACTGGTCTTTTAACTCTAGGCTTTCTAAGACCTTTCTTTATTTTATTTTTCAATGAAAGGTAACCTTAGATTTTTTTTCTATTTCTAACTCAATTAATTGTTTTAGTGTCAACCATACTTCTACAGCTACGTTATCTACATGACCGTTATCAACTATCATCCAATGACTTAGAGAATACAAAGAGTCCTGTAAGTTTACTTTTTGTTCGCTATCCATTCTATATCCTGTAAAGTTATAGACTCTATAGCTTTATGCGGAAACAACTTAATTAGTTTTTTAATTTTATTTTTAATCCATTTAGGATTATAAGAATTTAAATGTACGGTTCCATTAGCATAAAAGTGTGTTTGTTCAGGCACAAAATTTAAACAGTTATTTATAGACAACTTATCTAATTCTTCTGGCGGTAGTAATGTACTTAACCATTGAACTAAAATAACTTTACAATGTCTAACAACTCTTTTTGATTTTTTACCATTCATAATATTTCTTCTACTTGCGGTTCTACTTCAACATGAGTTAAGTATACAGTACTGTTAGCATATTTAAACCCTCTTAGTCCTTGGCCATTGTTAACGTCTTTAAAACAATCAAACTTATAGTTACACCAGAAACAAGATTTATGCAGTTTGTAGTTACCTTTTTTACCTTCTGGTACAGGGTCATAACACCTTTCTGGTTTGTCATTTATATCTAAACAAGAAATAAGATTATCTATTTTATTTGTAATATTAGGTTTATCTAAGTCTTCGGGTTGATGTAAACATAACTCTCCTGATTCTTTGTTAATAACTAAAAAGCCACCGTTATTTGTACCTTCTGACTTTTCGTACCCTGCTAGTTGACCAAGATAACCAAAAGGATCATCTTCAGCTAAACGACCTTGTATAAACTTTTTAAAAGCAAAACCAGATGCAGTTTTAACATCTACTATTTCATTATTTATTTTACAATCTATATGTCCTACTACACCTTTTAATTTGACTTCTTTTTGTTCGTCAGTAACTTTATGTCCTGCCATTCTAACTAACATTAAAACTATTTCTTCTAAGATATGACCATACAAAAACTTTATTTGTGTGGGACCATCAATAGAAGACTTAATTAATTCATCTCTTTTTTGATACCAAAGTTGTCGGGCAGGTCTACCAATGTTAGACATTCGCAATGTAAAATTATTATCTCTTTCTGACGGGGTAGCCCAAGCCATTATAGATTCTTTAATTTTAGCTAAAGTATTGTCTATATCTTTTTCTGTTAGATTTATAGACTTACCTTCAGATATTTTTTCTAATTCTTTATATATGTCAGGAACTAAGTTTTTTAATTCTTTCATTTTTATGCTCTACAAATCTACATTGTTTAGAATGACTATTAAATACTAATATAGCAACACCTTCTTTTTTTTGTTTATCAGTTTTTGTTCTACTTCTTGATGATTTAACATCTATAAATTTTACTTTTTTATCTTTAACAGCTATTAAATCTATATACCCACTGGCCCCACAATTTTTAAATACCTCGTATCCCTGCTCCCATAACCAAGTTACTGCATAGTATTCAGCATAGTCTCCTTTTCTTGTTGAACTAAAAGACTTAATTATATTTCTTGATATTTTATTAATGTGTTTCTGACCAGTTGTTTCCGACATTGTACTCCCCATCTAAGGGACAATTTAGCTTTAAAGCACATGTAGTTTCTTTTATAGAAAGTACCCCTAATCTTCCAACTTCATCTGCTATATCTTCTCTAACTTCTAATTGCCATTCGTCATGCACGTTAGCTACAAACTTAGCATCATAACCACCTTTAATTATTTTATCATTAAAAATAATTAATGCTTGCTTCATAACTATAGCACCATCACCTTGCAACAAAGTATTAAGTGCGGAGTGTGGTGAACGAACAGTTAGTTTTCTTCCATCGATTGCTTTAATAAATCCTTTTGTAGCTTCTCTTGATACTCTGTCCTTAACTGCTTTAAATGCAGGGACACTAGCAAAGAAGCGTTGTTTAAGTCTTTTACCATCTTCTCTGCTTCCTCCAACCACAGCCCCAACCTTTGCGTCTCCTGCTCCATAGCAGACGGAGTAGACGAAAGTTTTAGCCTGATTTCTTGATTCAAGTCCTGCAAATTTTTGATTAGCGGTGTGTATGTCTCCGTTGAGAATTTCATCTATGTACTCCTTATCATTCATATGATGAGCTAACATTCGTAATTCTAACCCTGATGCATCAATGCCAACTAACTTATAACCATCAGGAACAATCCAACAACTTCTGCATTCCGCACCATAGGGTGAAGAACAACTTGGAATCTGGGCGGTGTTGGGATAAGAATGTGTCATTCTAGATGTTATTGCTCCATTAGAATTAACAAATCCATGAATGCGATTGTCTTCTTTTACTTCTTTTAGCCAAGAAGTTATTTGAGCAATCCGTTTTTGTAACATCAAATACCTCGCTATCATGGATGCTTGAGGTATATTTTTAACACTTGTTAAGGTTATTTCGTCTACTACAGGCTGTCCTGTTGGGGTAAACTGAGTAGGCTTCCATCCAAAATTTATAAGATATTCACCTATTTGTTTTCTAGATCCTAAATTAAATTCTGTAAATGTTTTTCTTTCTATTGGTCTTTTATATAACTCTAACTCTGCATACTCTTTGTCTGTTAGTCTTACACCAATACCATCTTGATCTACAGCTAATCTAGAAAACTCTCCTGTTTTTGTGTATTTAAAATTAAGAGTTTGTACAGTTATAGTAGGTTTAAATTCTTCATGTACTTTATCTTTAACTTCGTTTAACTCATCGTTTAACTCTGCTAATAACAACATACATTTCTGGCAGTCAATTAAGAATCCTGTTTCTCTTTGTTCATGGATTACCTTTGCTACTTCATGTTCTATTATTACAGACTTAGCACTAAATCCTTTAGACTCAAACTTTAAACGGTCATAAACTTTTAAATTTAATTTAACATCATTGATGCAATATTCTAACATCTCTGGTGTAAACGAACTCCAAGCTTGTTCGTTATCTTCACCATAAGATCCCTTTAAAAATTTTAATCTATAACCCCAAGCTTCTAATCCATGACCGCCTTCTCTGACTGGATCAAACAATCTAGATAAAACTAAAGTATCTACTATTTTTTTATCTGATAAATCTAAATTTTCTATTTTAAGTAGAGCAGGTAAATCATAACCTATGATGTTATGTCCAATAAGTTTAGTAGCTGTGCTAAGAAACTCACAACCCTCGCGTATCTGAGTATTGTCAAAACTATAGACTTCTTGCGTGTCTGCATCTATAGCAACAATACAAAAGATTACTGTTGGTTCTAAGCCATCTGCCTCTATATCAAAGACAAGATTCATATTACTTCACCACACTCGTAGTCATCTACTTCGCTTAGTCTACCAGTTTGTAAATCATATTTTAAGTAACCTGCAATTCCTGTCTCGCCACTAAACCTATTCTTTAAAACTCTAATGGTAGTCATGTTTCTTTCTTCGGGATCTTCTGCTTGTCTATTACCCTCAAGTGCAATCGCAATATTACTTAAATGAGCTATAGCATTTGACCCTCTTAAATCACCAAGCCTCACTCTACCACCTTCTTCATGGCTATTTCTACCATTACTTGCTTTACTAAGGTGACTTATAGCAATAAGACTNACACCTGTTTCTTCTACAACTGCTCTAAGATGATGCATCACAGAGTCAATGGCTTTTCGTTCATCGTTGTTAGACCCCAAAGCCATCCCAACTAATATACTTATATGGTCTAATACAATAACACCACAATCTTCTGCTTTTGCTAAATATTTCATCTTATTTAACACGCTGTCCATGTCAAACTTACCTACGTGTCTTAAGAAAAAGAATCTTCCGCCTGATAGTATATCATTATAGGCTTTTTCTTTCTCTTCTAATGAAATACTTTCAGCTAATTTAGGTTTTTTGTGGATATTAGATGGATCTTTAAGAATATATTTAATCATTTGCTCTCTAGTAGGTAGATGTAATGGCTTGTTAGCCGACAAAGACATCAAACCTAGTGCCGCAGTAGCTACATTCTCTTCTAAAGATATAACACCTATTTTTTCTTCGGTATTCTTAAATATTTCTTCTTGGATTTGTTTTACTACAGTAGATTTACCTACCCCTGTACCTGCTGTGATAGTAATTAATTCTGATTTTCTCATACCATACAACATAAGATTTAAACAATCCCAAGGATAGCTACAATAAGGCATAGCCAACTCAGACATAACTTCATCATGTAAACTACTACTAACAACTATGCCATCAGGTATAAATCTTTCTGACCTCCACCAAGCTTCTACAAAAGCTTTATTGTTATTGGTAGCAAGATAATCGCAAGCATCTTTGTGTGGCTTAATGTGCTTCATTACTAAAGCTTTGCCACCAAAAAGTTCTGCTACCTCTTTAGTGGCTTTAAGTCCTACATCATCGCCATCAAAACAGATAACAATGTTTTTAAATTTATCAAGCCACTCAAAACATTTCTTGCAGTCTTTTAATGCGGAGCTTCCAGACTTAACAGAAACAACAGGATACTTACTACCTGTCATCTGAAATGCGGCCATAGCATCATCTTCACCCTCAACCAGAGTTACATACTGATACTCTGTAGTAAACTCATTCATACCAAATAAGTCTGACTGTGATGCTTCTCCAACCCAACTAAACTTTTTATCTTTAATCTGTCTAATTTTTGTGGCAACTAACTCACTACCATAGTGATAAGGGTAATAGATTCTATCTACCACGTTATGACTATTTTTACTAATCTTAACACCGTATTTTCTACAGGTCTCTTCATATATCTTTCTATGTTCAAGAGGCCCAAAAAACTTTGTGCTATCTAAACCTGTGTTTAATCTTCTTACAAAATTATTATTATCCATCTGGTCTGTATACTCATCATAGTTTTTGTAATAATGTTCGCAACTAAAACAAAACCCGGAGCCATCTTCATTGACGGACACCGGGTCTGAGCCACCACAAACCTTACATGGTAAATGGTATTTAACGAAAGTCATTGTTACTCCTCTGCGTTATCTGGCTCCTCTGTTTCAATTATAGCCTCATCAACTAAGTGCTCACCCATGCTACCATTTAAAGTCATTATGGATGCTCTAGCTAAAGTTACTTCTAACTCTGCATTACGTAGTCTATTTTGAGCATTAATTAATACACCGAAAACTGACTGCCCTTCTGGGGACAGCTTGCTTACATCGTATCGTACATCGTCTTGAATAAAGACTAATTGTGGTGCTTGTGGTTCAGACATTATATTATCTCCTCTTCACCTTCGATTGAAAACTCTGCCCCATCTTCAGATTGAGATTCAACTAACTCTATTACTTGAACAGCTTGTAAATCTAAGCCTCTAAAGTCTTTGCCTTTCCAAGTAGACTCCCATTCTTTATATTGCACTTTGACATGTGAGCCGTTACCAACACGATAATCGACAGGGTTTTTAAATTTATCTACTAACTTAGGTGCAGGTCTAATCATACCATTAGGNCCATGCACTTTTCTTTTGATAATTAAAGCCGGGCCTTCTTCCATATCTTTAATGTTAAAACCTCTAGATTTGAAGTCATCTGCTGTTGGCTTATCAACAACTAAGTTAACTGTATAAACGTGATCAAAATTAGTATTAGGTACAGTAATGCTTGCCCAATACGCTTTTCCTTCTACTATTGCCATAGTATTTTTCTCCTAGTTTTTAATGTGAGTGTGAATGAAATCACACGATGGTTTGATTGTCAAACATATATCAATCAAATTTAATCTACCAACCTATAAACAGCAGGTCTACTTGTTCCGCCATATCTGTTTTTAACTTGGTAAGTTTCTGTTTCGATATTCATGCCGCGTTTTCTAAGTCTAAAAATAATATCAGATAAACGGTGAATACCTAATTCATAAATAGCAGTAGAGCTACCTAATGCTTTATGCTTTTGTAAATAATCTATAACAGTTTTTGTTTGTGTCATAACAATCTCCTATTTAAAATATTTCATTAGCGGTTCTATATTCATCTAACAATACCTGCATAAATTGTCTTTTATTTATTTCAAAGCCTAATGTATCTGAATGGTTTTTTTGGAGTACTTCAAACTCTTTATAAACTGATTCAGGTATAGCTATCATTAGTTGACGTTGTTTATTTTCTTTTTTTGGTCTTCCTCTACTCATTTTAAAAATCTCCAAGTTCATATACTTTACCATAAGTTATCATACAAAAAGGAATCAACATTACTATACCTATAAATGCAAATGCTTGTACTCCTATTATATTATCTCCTGTTACCCATATAGGTCTTGACTCTGTAAACTCAATATCAAAACCTACTCCTGTTCTAAAGTTAAATGTTAAATGAAAACCTAATAACTTAAATGTCATGTTACTTCTCCAAGTATTTTATTCATTAATTTTTCTCTGTCATTATCATTTAACGATTGCCAATGATGATAATTTAAAACATGTGTACAAATATTATCTATAGTAAAACCAAACTTTAATAGAGTACTTATTCGTTCAGATAAAAATGGAGTTATTTTTATTTCATCTATTGTATTTATCATGCTACCTCCAAGTACTTTGTAAATGTTTTTCTAACTAAGTTTTGTCTATCATTTCTAATTGAAGCTATATTAGCTTTACCTCTACTAGTAGTAGCGTTTGCATGAGTAGACCAATCTGTTAAAGCATTATAAACAGACCACAGATTACTACCTAAAGTTGGTTTATATTTATTTTTATAAACATTCCAAACGTATTCTAAATTATGGTTTTTTCGCTTTAATTTACTTAAGTTATCTTGAGGATGACGATTTAACTTATAATCAAATTTTAATTTAGAATTTGTAGCTTTTACAAACAAGTCCCATGCTTTATCATTTGTAACTATAGTATTACCTAACTTAATCCACAACTCACGTTCATTATTAAATATATCTAATGCTTTACATATTAAGTTAGCACCATGCTCAATGTTTAAAGACTTTGTATGTTTAGCTTTATAAATACCTATACCACCAGTTATAAAAACTTGTAAGTTAGTACAAGCATGTTGTGTAGCGGCAACACTAATCATAAAAGGCCATGTTTGGTCATATGATGTTGTACACAATAAACTTAAAGATGCTTTATCGCCATCACAAGTTTCATAGGTATGAGCAGGTAAATCATACTTAACAAATAGTCTAGAGCCGTTATGACTCGTAGTAATTTGTTCTGTGATTCCTTCTATATTTAAATCAGAACGCTCAATAATATTTCTAGTATTATTTATTAGTGCTCTTGGTTGTACTGGCACATAGTTATTACCATGCACTCCTAACTCTTCACCAGTATCAGTTCTATATAATACTGACTTAGAACATAAATTTAAGTCTGTATTATAAGTTGGATATTCTTCTGAATAGTACATTAAAGCTCTTAATTTAACTTCAAAGTCAGCAGATCCATATCCATTAGCTCTAAGGTCATCAATGGGTGTTTTAGCAGTATATCCCCAAGATGCCAAATCATTTATATGTCTTACAGTCATAGCTTTTCTCCAGTTGTTTAAGTTTAAAACTCTTTTACTAATTTAGATTTTATTTTAAATCTTCTTACTGCATCATCTGCGATTATAAATACATGTTGCCATTTATAACCTTTCTTTACTCTCCAACCATGATACCAACCACCCTTCCAAACTCTTACAGGTGTATACCCTCTATCGACTGCCTTTTGATAGGTTGGATCGGGTATTTTATATTTAGAATTAGCCATCAGCTTTCTCCACTATATCGTAGTAAATATTATTTAATCTTTGTTCCATCTTTTCTACAAACTTTATGGTGGTTTCATTGACACCTTTATTTCTAGCAATAATTTTACTATTAATAATAATACAACATACATTCCATATTTCTTCTGCGGTGTTATGTAAGTAAGTACTATCTTCTATTGGAAGTTTAGAATTCTTACTTCTTTCTAAAATATATTCGTTAAAGTCTACAATATTTTTAAAGTAATCATTTTTATCTACCATTTCATTGTCTCCTCTCCATTTCATTTAAATCTTGATTAGATATTACACCAGATATCTGTACTTTGTGTTGTAGCCATTCAATAAAATATTTATCTAATAATGGTCTACAATTTACCTCAAAATACATCCATTCACCTTCTCTGAATTTATCTGTAATATATTCTATACAGTCATCTAACAAATCATCTCTATCTTTTATGGTCCATATAGATATAATCCTATCAGCTAACTGTTCGTAAGATTTTTCTGTTGCTTCACAACTCATAATTTATCTCCAGTTATTTAACAAGTCTCTTATTTTAAATAGCTTTTTAGCATGTGCTTCAGATATTCTGACGGGTGTTTTAGTCCCATCATCATTAAGTTTAAACTTAATTTCATCTATATAATTAGAACCAATGTCGGGGTAATACCCGTTGGTTTGTTGTATTTTTATAGTTCTAGTTATGCCTTTGGTGTTGTCATAAATCTCTGCAACTCTAGGCTCATGGGATAGCATCGGGATAGCAGTAAGTTCTACCATATCCCCTTTTTTGAGGTCGTTGTGTTCAATATACATATGTTTTCTCCAGTTGTTAAATTATAGTTTATTTAGTTTTATATTGCAAATTAATCCTTTTTATATCCATTAACAAGTTCTATATAACTTTGTAAACCTTTAGAAAAATCATTATTATTATTTTCTATTAAAGTTATATGATTTATTAACTTATAAAATAAATTAACTTGTAATTCTTGTAGTTCTAATAAATGATCAACGTCTTTTCTAAGTTTTGTATATTCTATATTTGTAGATGATACATCATTAGATGTATTATTTTCTAATGCTTCTAATCTTTCCGCAAAAGTTTCTGCTGAATTATCGTTTTGTAGTTCTGATAATCTATCATCTAAATCGTTATAGTCGCCTTTTAAATCACTAATATCATATTCTATCGTGTCTTTGACTTCAGATAGTTCATACTCTAAATTATCAACAGTATCTTTTAAGTCGTCTATTGTACCTGCAATGTCAACTGCTGATAGCATATCATTTATTTCTGCTTCTGAAATCTTTACAGATATTGTATGTTCATTACTCATAATATTTCTCCAGTTATTAATTAAAGTTAGTGGCTCGTTTTAACCGCTAGGTGAGCCAATCCTAGTTAACTAGGGTGGAGGAACCCCTCGGTTTAGAAGTTAATTCTATTATTCCAGTTGTACCTCGCTTTATATCTGGTAAACAAATACCAGTACTTAGTTCATCTATCTCATAGTCTGTTAGACAATTTTCACAGACATAATCTGCATTATCTGGGTTAAGACTTGGATCGCAATAATAAAAATCATATAAACTAAACAAATCATCTAAATCAAAACGGTCTCGACATCTATCACAATGAATTAATTGCATAGTTATTCTCCAGTTAAGTAGTTAAAGTGAACAGCACTAACGTGGTTACCATCTATCCATTTATCGGATAATGTTGCCAGATGATTGCACCACTTATCCCATAGAGTCTCAGTACCGACACCATGACATAAATTTATATAGTTCTTAATTTTTATATTATTAAGTTCTAAAGCCTTTGAAGTTTTAGGACTAGGGTTGAGTCTTAGATCCTTTGGATCAACGCCATATAACTTAATATTATGACTATCCATACAACCAACTAGACCAACACATAGCTGACAGACGAACCCTGCTTTAGCAACTCCAAGCCCTCTAACTTTTAAAAAGACTTTCATAAGTGAGAATGCTTTATCAGCATCAGACTTACTAGAGTTAACAACAGCCATCATTTGGCTATAGATTTTATGTTTATTGGATTTTAAATATTTGTAGGTAGATAGCTTGTTGCCCCAAATAAATCTGGATGATTCACCGTTGGCTCTAGCATCTACCATTTGATCACCAACAGACCACCAAGGTTGTTGGATACTTAGAACTACCATGAGTACAACATCAGACATATTATCTGCTGATTTTTGGGCGTAGTTCTGACAGTTTACAGCATCAGTTCTGTACATAAGACTCTCCAGTTATGTTAAAGTTAAAGCTAGTTTTGTTTTCCCATAGAGGACTAGCAACCCCTATAACTCTATGTTTTTACTTACAAGAGTTATGCAAGTTTTGTGACTTGAAAACCCCAAGCCCAATGACCATTAGTTAGATTTATTATACATTCTCTACCTCTTACAAAATTCCAATGTAGACAATCTACATCACCAATGTTACGCTTTGTGTCGGTTTCAACCATAGTAATAGAGTCTACTTCTGCTAGTTCCGCAGTCTCAGAACCCCAAGAGCCAGACCACATAACTTTATCACCTATATTTAAAAAGTTTTTATCATTTGATTGCATTACTTTTCTCCAGTTTAGTTAAGTTAATCTTCATTAGTTAATTTACAAGCTAAGTTCCAAGCCATCATAGCGGCTAACCAAGCTATTGCTTTTTCTTGGCCACTAAAGCTATTTAGTCTATTAATTAAATCATCCATATTTTTCGGTGTTACAAAAGTTTTCTCTTCTTTAATTTTCATCGTTTTTCTCCAGTTTATTAGTTACTTTAAAAAGAAGTTCACAAGGAACTTCTTCTTTTTAAAGTAACTAAATAGTTTGCCGCAATATCGACATAAGATATATAGACTTACCGACAATAGTTTCCTACCTCTGTAAGGGGTCGCCTTTTCGGGTCGCCATATTTCCTTCAGCATAACAGATAACTTTATCTAGAATTATTTATCTTGTTAGTCAGCTCGTCTATATATCTATGCCATAAAACTTAAATAGTTTTAATTGTTATCCAGATTAACATCAACCATAAAACAAAAACAAGTGTTAAAGCTATCTGGAATAAATCTTTACTACTGACTATAGATTTATTTCTATTTCTTTTTAATCTTCTACTTTTCACGATTACCTCCAGTTAGTTAATATAATCTATAAAGACCACTACCAGTAGACGATAATGGTCTTCTATAGATTATACTAGCCTTGTCTATCAAATTCTATAAGAGCTAGAGAATCTTCTATTTCTTGAATAATTATATCTATATCCATTACTTGGCCTCCAATATTGTTAATAACTTAGTTAAATTAGATTCTAGATTAGTAATTCTAGTATCTAAATCTTTTGCAACGCTGTTAGTTTTAACTTTTGAAGCCGTAGGCTTCTTAGATGTTTTCTCCATCACTCTTTCGTATGGTGATTTCTTAGTCTGTATAGACTTAAGAAAATGCTTTGGAACAGATTTTCTTGTAAAGAAATCTGTGGCTTCAGCATGAGTCATCTTCGATGAGTCATAGAATTTATTCAAGACAGCATAGAAAACTTTGGTTAGACCATATCTTTCTGATGGATCTTTTGCCTTGAGATTGGCAAAGTGGCAAGCCACTCCATAGACTTGTTTGGTTGAAGCTATTCTGTTTGGATCGATTGAGTTGAATGTTGATTCCATTGTCGTTCTCCTATTTAGTTAATTTATAAGCTGAAAAAATAAAGCTCATAAGAGCTTTCTTTATTTTTTCAGCGTTAAATAAATTAACTATCTGTAGTATCTGAAGTCGTTTTAAAGACTTCAGATACTACAAAGTTTTGAAAGATTTTTAATCTTTCAAGGTTTTTGGCGGAGCCAAACAAAAGTTCTCAAGTTGTTGATTTCTGGAGCTTTTAAAGTTTTTAAAAAAAACTTTAAAGCACTTTGAAGTCTTACTAGTTTTGTAAACTAGTAGTGACGGCTCTACTAAGGACTTTAAAGTCCTTAAAGTTATATAGATTCCATAGAATCTATATACTCTGACCTAGACTTTAAAGAACTTTAAAGGCTAGGGCAGGTGACCACCCCCCTCCCCCCCTATATATACTAAATCTTATACATTTTTTGACGGATTGAATGTAAACTAGTTCGGGGCGGAGTTTCAAAGACTTCAAAGTCCTTTGCCGGGGGATAGGTAATAGATGTAACCCGGGGGGGCTACATAGTTAGTATACAGATAGATTAACATTTTGTCAAGAAAAACTTGACAAAACCCGTGACCGTTTGTATACTAGATGTATGAGCAATAAAGAATTAACAGAAAAGCAACAATCTTTTCTAGATAATTTAGTTTTCTGTGGTGGAGATGCAAAGAAAGCGGCAGATATAGCAGGTTATGCCCCGAATAGTTACACTACTGTTGTAAAGTCTTTAAAGACTGAAATACTAAATCTAGCTGAAGGTATATTAGCACAAAGTGCACCTAAAGCGGCTTTAAAACTTGTACAGGTAATGGACAGCGATGAACCAATACCCCAAGCAAATATGAGATTACAAGCCGCACAAACTATATTAGATAGAGTTGGTTTAGGTAAAACAGATAGATTGGATGTAAATGTAGGTAACAGTGGTGGTTTATTTATACTTCCGGCTAAACAAGAGACAGTAATTGAAGGTGTTTAT
>FUFK010068759.1_pt1 | contig 13966 bp, 9 predicted proteins | sample 1021851 | NCBI WGS metagenome assembly FUFK01 (sample SAMEA51879418, study PRJEB19060) | metagenome | reverse complement strand
GGTAAAGGTGGTAAGATTCTATCACGTGACTGTGACTTAATTATTGCAGANGANATAGANGANCACGGNACAACAATACAACCTAGTGCNAGAGAACANACNAGACAATGGTGGACAACTACTTTGTCATCTCGTAAAGAGGAACATACNGCNNTAGTNNTTATNGGNTCAAGACAACACCCTGAAGATTTATATAACTTTTTACTAGAAAATCCACAAATGCACAAGATTGTAGAAGAAGCACATAGTACAGAGTGTGTCAAGCCAGAAACAGAGTTTGGGGAACATACTGATTGTATGTTATGGGCAAGTAAACGTAGTTACAAATGGTTGTACTCACGATTACAAGCTGCAGAAACAACAGGTGGTAAATCTATATTTGAGATGGTATATCTAAACAAAGCATTTGCAGAAGGTATAGCTATGTTTGATGTAGAAGAAATAGATAGTTGTAGAGATGTAAACAGAGTTGTTGGACAAGTACCTGCTAATGTAAAATTAATAGCAGGACTTGATCCAGCTTCTACAGGTTATCAAGCTGCCTTTTTATGGGCTGTCAATACTGACACAGGCAAAATGTATATGATTGATATAGAAAATCAAAAGGGTGGTGGCATAATACAAGCAAGAAAAACAGTAAAGAACTGGCACGAAAAATATAATCTTGCACATTGGGTTATAGAAGAAAACGGATTTCAAAGAGCAATACGACAAGATACAGAACTTAGAGAGTATTGTGCAAGAATGGGTATATATTTAGAAGGACATCAGACACAAAAAAACAAATTTGATCCTATCTTTGGTGTCGGAAGTATGAGAGAATTGTTTAAAGAACAACTAATAAGTTTGCCTTATGGTAGTGCAGAAAGCGAAACTAAGAGTAATATATATCGTAGGCAACTAATTTATTTTTCAACAGGTGCTAGTAAGCAATCTGGTAGAAATAATAAGAGTGATGTTGTTATGGCTAGTTGGTTTCCAATGCGTGTCGTAAGGAGATTGCAGAAAGAAAGACTAGCTGAAGTTGGTTTAGATTATAAACCTAGTTTTGGAGAATGGGATATAAGCAGTATGAACGAAGCACCTTGGGGTTAAGATGACACCTGAAGAAATACAATACCAGATAACACAGTTGCACTACGATAATCAAAGTGCATATTCTACAAGAGGTCGTATTCGTGCAATTATGAATGGTGGACCTGATGGTATTCTTGCATTACTAGGTGATCAAATAAAAGGTTTTCAAGATTATCAAATACCTGTACCTAATCTTATGATGTCAGGTTTAGAGCATTTATCACAAAAGATAGGTCGTATTCCAAATCTTAAAGTAGATACACCTAATGGTAAAGATAGCGAGAGGTCAAAACAAAAAGCAGAAAAGATTGCAAGAATAGTAACTTCTTATGATGAAACACAAAAATTAGAATTACAAATGCCACAAGTAGGTAGATGGCTACCTGGTTATGGTTTTGCTGTATGGGTTATAAGAGAAAAACGAGGACCAGATGGTACACCATATCCTTGTGCAGAACTGCGTGATCCATACAACTGTTTTCCAGGTTACTTTGGTGCAGACCAACAACCAAAAGAAATGGCTATTATTCGTAGAGTTCCTAAAGAAGCATTAGCAAAAACATATCCTAGATTTGCAGACAAGATAAATAAAAAAGATGGCTACCAAGTAAATACATTAGGTATTGGTAGTGCATACGCTTCTGCATATACAGATAGTTACAACGGCAGTTGGGCTAACTCAAATGGTGAAGGAGATATATTAGCAGAGTATTATAACGAAGAAGGCACATACGTTTTTCATATGTCATCTGGAACAATACTTGATTTTATTCCCAACCCACTTGACAGTGGACCAGCATTTGTTATTGCAAAGAAATTTGCTTTTGACAAGTTACAAGGTCAATATGATCAAATCATAGGACTTATGGCTTCAATGGCAAAGATAAATGTTATGTCAATAATAGCTATGGAAGATGCAGTCTTTACAGAAACAAACATATCTGGCGAGATAGAATCAGGACAATATAGAAAAGGTAGATTTGCTGTAAACTATCTTGCTCCTGGTACACAAGTATCTAAACCAGCATCAAACGTACCATATCAAATATTTCAACAAATAGACAGAATAGAACGACAACTACGAGTAGGTGGTTCTTATCCTGTATCTGATGATTCACAAAGTCCACTTAGCTTTGCAACAGGTAGAGGATTAGAAGAACTCGGTGCATCAATGTCATTGATGATTAGAGAATATCATACAGTGATGGCAGATGCTGCAGAGATGATAGATTTCAAAAGATTAGAGTGGGATGAAAAAATGTATGGTGGTAGTTCTAAACAATTATCAGGATATTACAAAAATACATTCTTTTCAGAAACATACGATCCAGAAAAAGATATTGCAGGTGCATATAAAACAAGGCGTGTTTATGGTGCTATGGCTGGATATGATGAACCACAAAAGATTGTTACAGGTTTACAGCTACTACAAGCAGGTATTATTGACACACAAACCTTACAAGAAAACCTTGATGGCTTAGATAATATTGTCAGAGTAAACGAAAGAATTACAAAAGAAAAAGCAGAGAAAGTTTTATTTGATTCTTTACTTGCACAGGCACAACAAGGTGATGCGAAAGCAACTATGGCAGTAATACAGATAAGAAAGAATCCTGATGATATGAGTACAATATTAGATAAGTTTTACACTGCAGAAGATCCAGAAATACCAGAACAAGAGCAAGAACTGCTTGGAGGAGCTACCCTACCACCACAGGGTGCTCCACCAGGCATAGCACAATTACTACAAGGTATGGGAGGATAATGTCAATTAATAAAAAGTTTGCAGATATAGTATTCAACTCACTTGATGATGTTGATGAGATTGGTGATGACATAATCTTAGAATCAGAATTATACGAACCAAAACTTAGATTTTCTCCATTCTCACCTATAGATTTACCACAAGGTTATATGATTATTAGTCAAACGTTTATATACGAAGAACAGGATGAAGAAGATGGCGAGAAGTCCGAGTAACAAAGGTATTACAAATAGAAACTCTGCTGTACCTCCAGCAGGTAGAAACTATCAAGATACAACACAAGCAGTAAGAAGAATACCTGGTGTTGCATATGGAGAACAACAAGACTTAATACAACAACAACAGGCTGCACCTTTACCAAAAGATACACTTCCTAAAGAACAACCACAAGTACAAGCAGCTCAAAGACAAATGCCTAACATAGATGTTTTTGCACCAACAGACAGACCTAACGAACCTGTTACATCAGGATTACCTTTTGGTCCTGGTCTAAATACAAGACCAGAAGAACAAATATATCAGGCTGAAAACATAAAACAATTTGTATATCAGTCTTGGCTAGAAACAGGTGATGATAGTTTACTAGAGTATTTGTAATGGCAACCTCATACTCTGATAATGTAAACGTAGATTACTTACTAGAAAAAAGAGATACACAACCTCCTTTACAAGTAAGTAGAGATCAGGCAGTAAAACTAAGTCAAATAAATCAACAAGCAGTAAATGTACCACCAAGCGTTATGGTACAAGCTACAAAACAAAATGCAGATGAAGGCTTTATAGAAGGACTTACAGAGTTTTTTACAAAAGCAAAAGCTGCAACATATGGAAAATTAAAGACAGCAATATTTAATCAGTTTGGTGTAAATGAAGAAACAGGTGGTTTATTTGAGTTAGGTATCAAAGGTGCTTTTCTTGGAGTAAGAGAGCTTTATGAAGATGTTATTGGACAACCACTAAGATCAGTAGAACTTATATCACAAGGTGTAGATAGTAAAGAAGCGTGGAAAAAAGCAGCTATAGATCCTTTTGCATATTGGAAAGAAGCAAGGGCAAGAGGAGAAAAGATAGATTTAGGAAATGCTTTGTTTCAATCTACTGATCCAGAAAAAACTTTGACATATCAAAACCTTATTGACAAAGGTGCTGATCCAATAAAAGCTAGAGAGATAGCTATATCAAGACTTGGTGCTAATATCTTTGATGAAATTTTTGAAGCAGAAAAGAAAGTAGTCTTTGATGGTGATAGAGCAGCAGCACTTATTGCTAGAGGTAAAAGTCCACACGTTACACCTGGTCGTGTATTGTTCAAGCCTTTTGAGTTTTTAATTAGTCCAGAAGATAGAGCATATGATTTTGCTACAGGTATTTTTGATTTAGGTTTACAACTTGCTGATCCTACATTTCTCGCAGGTAAAGCAGTGAAAGGAACACTAGCAACAAGAAAATTATTAACACTAAACGAATTATCTGCAACGCAAAAAGCAGAAATGGGATTTTTAGAAGGATTTGTTAGAAAAAATTTTAGCAAAACCACTGTTGAAGATGCCTTAAATAACAAAGAAATAATTATTAGAGAAGGTAAAAAACTTAAAAAAGTCAAACTTGGAGATAATTTAGCTGACTTTTTATACGCAAATAAAGATAAACCTGCAAACATATTGGAACAATCTAATTTTAATTTAGTAAACAAATACGTTATAGAAGATAAACAATTTAGTAAAGAATTTACTGATTTTACAAAACAACTTTTTTCTTTAAAAGATGGTTTATCGCAAGAAGCATCAAGAAAAGCAGTAAAAGAAATTTTGACTAATAAGATTGTTGCTGTCGCTACAGAAGGTGCAATACCACAAGTACAAAAAAGAGGTCCAATAAGAGCTGCCTTACAAGAAACTTTTGGACCTTTATATAAAACGAGATTAAATGCAGGTAATCCAGATAATTTAATTGTTGAGTACACAAAATTTTTAAGATTACTTGATCCTAAAGACCAGGTTGTAGATGTAAATAAAAGAGTTAAAAATATGATAGAAGGACTTGACAAACTATCTTCTTCTACACCAAACAAAAGAGCAACTTTTCTTACTAATCAAGTAAAAGATGATTTTTCAGAATTAAGAAAAATATATAAAGATGAACTAACAAAGACAGGAAAACTTGTAGAAGGAAATGCAACAGATAAATTAGTAGATAGAGTATTTTTATCTCTGAAAGCTGCATTAGATGAGAAAACTGGAATATCAGAAGATATTACAAGATACAGTAATATTGATGTTTTGCCTTTAGGTATGAAAAAGGCTTGGGAAAAATTATTTAAAAAGGGTGATGAGTTTGTTGCAGGTACAAACAAAGATACACTTGATGACATAGCAACAACATTATTTCAACGACCACTCATAGAAACTATGCTTTCACAAGATTTAATATTGTCAAAACCATCAGATGTTATAAAACTATCAAACAAACTTATTGGTGGTTTTAAAGACAAGTATGATGAAGCTACTCGTATTGTAGGTAGACAAGGTATGACAAGATTTTTTGATTTTTATGTAAGTGGTGTATTTAAACCTTTGGTTTTGTTAAGACCTGCTTGGACTGTAAGAGTTATAGCTGAAGAACAATTAAGAGCTATAGCAGATGGTGCTTTGGGCGTATTAGATCATCCCATAGGACTTCTTGCTAGATTATTTGATGACAACATAAAAGTAAGAGCTAGTTATGCAAAAGATGGATGGATGGACACACCTACTTTCAGACAAGGTATATCAGAATCTTCTGTTGGTGATACAAGAACATTTAGACAACTAAGAAAACAATCTGTTGCTAGTGATATAAAGTATCAAAGAATTGAGAGAAAAATTAATAAGTCTAAATGGGATGAAGGACAATATAGAGTAATACAAAATTATTCTAATTCTTTACTCGCAAAAGAAATAGCAAGTATAGAACTTGCTGCTAATAAAAAAGAAGCAGTACAAAAATTAATAAAAAAACTTAAAGAAGAAGGTCCTACTAGAGATTCTATGCTTTCTTTAACAGCAGGTAAACATAATCCTTACAGAATATTAGAAGGTGCTAGTGGATTATCACCAAGAGATTACAACAAAGTATTAAACGATTTTGTTGAACTTTTAAGAAAAGATATGAAAATATCTTTTGGTGGTAAAAATGTACCTAGAGATTTGTATGAATTAGTAAAGACAGGCAAGTTCAAATTAGGTGATGAAACATTTGATATGAATGTTGGTGCAAAAGCAGGAATAAAACAAAAAGAATATAGAGGTTTGATAGATGGTTCTATAACTGGTAATGAAGCAACTAAATTACAAAAAAAAGTTGATATAGCAAATAAAGAAGTTATAAAAGCATACATTAAAAAGTTTGAAGATGTATTACCTGAAGCAGTAGATTACAAAGTTCCACCTTTTGATGTTGATAGAAAGTTTTTAGATAGAACAGTTGAATCATTATTCAAATGGTTTGGAACACAACCTACTAATGTAGCATCACGAATACCTGTATTCAAATCAAGTTATTGGAGCAAGTCAAGAGAACTTATATCTATATCTGATGATACTGTAAAAGCTAAAATTTTAGCTGGTGCAGAGAAAGCTGGTCTTAATAAAAGAGAGTTAGCAAAAATAAAAAATACTTCATCTGCTGGAGAAGCAGGTATATCAGATGCAAACTTGATAGAGAATTTAGCAAAAGGTTTTGCAGTTGAAAAAGTAAAAGGTTTGTTGTATGACATTACACAAGAAAGAAAGTTTTGGGAAGCAAGTCGTTGGTTGTTTCCATTTGGTAATGCGTATCAAGAAGTATTGACAACTTGGGCATCAATACTAAAAAGACAACCACAAGTTGCTGCAAGATTCCAAACTACTTGGGATGGTGCAGCACAACCAAATGACACACTTGATCCTGCAGGTAAAGGTTTCTTTTATAAAAATCCTATAAACAACAAAGTTATGTTTAATTATCCAGGATCAGATATATTTCAAAATTGGATGTTAAAAGATTCTTCACCAGATACAAACGTAAGAGTGAATATGCCAGTGTATGCACAATCGGTAAATATAGCAGCTACCTTGTTACCAGGTTTTGGACCAGTTGTTCAGTTACCTGCATCATTTATTGTACAAAATATGCCTGAAGAAAATTTTGTAACAAAAATTATTTTTGGTGATTTTGCTCCAACAAATGTTAGAGATGGCAAAGAGTTATTAAAAAGACTAGGATTTGTACCTGCTTGGTTTGATAAATTTATTACATTATTTTATAACAAAGGAGAAAACTCACAAGGTGTATTTGGTAATACAGTAATTGATACATACAAAGCTATGTTGTACGCAGGTTTAATAAATGATTCAACAGAAGAAGCTGGTAGAGAAGGTATGGAAAAAGCTGTAAAAGCTGCAAGAAGAATTTATATGTTTAGAGCTTTTTCACAATTACTTGGTCCAGCAGGTTCTGTGCAACCAATATACGAATTAACTGATGAAAACTTAGATTATTTCTTTTTTGAAACATTAGCAGATGAATATAGAACTATTAAAAGGTCAAACAATTTTGATGATGTTTTAGCAACACAAGAATTTATAGAAAAGTTTGGAATTGATCCACTTCCTCTTACAGTTTCAAAAACTGTTTCTATAGAAAAATATCCAACAACTGTAGAAGGTGCAGACTTTTTAAAGAAAAATAAAGACTTATACGAACAATATCCTCTAGTTGCTTGGTATTTAGAACCACCTCCTGCATACGCAGAGTTTTCTTTTGATTCATATAAAAAAGCATTGTTGCAAAATAAAAGAGCTTACAGAACTCCTGAACAGTGGGCAATAGCTAAAAACAAACTATTAGGTGCAGTTGCATTAGATGCTTTTGAAAGAAAGATAAACATTATAGGTGATAATAGTGCTCCTGCTAAAGCATTAAGAGATGGTAAGAAAAAACAATTAGAAGAACAATATTGGGGATATGGTCAGCCTAGTATTGTAGGTTCTCCTGCTAAACCTTCTATAGATATGCAGATAGAACAGTTAATAAAAATGGTTGATGATCCTGCTTTGGCTAAATTTGATACAGTACAGTCTGCAAAGAAATATTTAGCTATACGACAAGATATTATAAATTCTTTCGTAAATGCAGGTTTATCAGAAACAATATGGAAAACCTCATCTAAGTATGCTGCTACAAGGGCTGCACTTAGAAATGAAGCACTAAAACTTATAGAAGAAAATCCAGACTTTGGACCAATGTTTGATACACTTCTATCAAGAGAATTAGAACCTGAATATGAAGATAATTTGTTGGTACAATTAGGATTAGGTAATCAATGACAGAAAAAGAAAAATTTATAGCAGAGATATTAGATTTAGTAAAACAACCTTTACTTCCTGGACAAAATCCAATAAATGTTACAGAAGAAAATATTGCAGAATTAAATGGTGCTCCTGATCTAAATACTGCTATTGCTATAGCAACTAATTTATTTGGTGCAGAGTATGTAGATCAATACGCTTTGCGTAAAGGTTATGAACCACAAGACTATCAATCTGTTGTAAATGCAAATATATTAGGTGTAAGTCCTTATGATTTTATTGGAGTTACAGCAGACCAACCTATTGTTTATGGTGGAGAAACAACAACTATTGGAGCACAACCAGGTAATTTTTACCAAGAAGGCGATCAAAATGTTTTTACATTTTTGCTTCCAGAAGAAATAAGAGAGTTACAAACAGATATGGTAAATGCAGGATTACTTGGTGATAAAGTAGGAAAACCATTTAGACCAGGATTTTTTGATATTAAGGTTGAAGGCGAAGTTATAAAACAACTTATGGGACAAGCAAATGCTTCAGGTCTTGGAAAAGCTGAAAAAGGTTATCAGAATGTATTACAACTTTACTTAGATAATCCTGTAGCTAGTCCTGTAGAATACAAACCTTATTTACCACCTGATTATTCTGCTGTATCTAATAGTGTCAATGGATTATTTGAAAGAGAACTAGGAAGAAAACCTTTGCCATATGAGAAAAAACTATTAGCAGACCAATTTTTAGAGGACAGTCAGTTAGCATATGAACAGGCTATTCCTGATCCTTTACCAGATGTTACACCAGATACACTAGATGACTATGGAAACCATACGACATCAGATGTTCCAAAAGAACAGATTGATCCTGGTGCTAACTTAGTTGAAACGTTTAACAACATTACAGCTAAAGAACAAGAAAGGCTAGGTACGAATCGTGATATTCAAGCAACTAATCGTATCATTCTTAATAGCATCACAGGTGCTCCAAGGTAGTATTATGGAAAACGAAAACATAATGGATAGTAACCCAAACCTTATAGGAATGTACTTAGAAGCGTTAAAGCAGAAAGAAAGTTCTGGTAATTATCAAGTATTGCATAATCCCAGCACAATAACTGATGCTAATACAGGTAAGCCAATAAGAGTACAAGCTCTTGGTGCTTACGGAATATTAGATATAAATTGGGATGTTTGGTCTAAACAAGCAGGATTAGATGGTGCAGATTGGCACGATCCTAAAGCACAAGATATTGTTGCTAGATATAAAGTACAAGAATATTTTAACAAATACAATTCTTGGGATTTAGTATCTATTGCTTGGTTTGCTGGACCTAATAAAGCAAAAGAAGTTATGAATACAGGTAGAGCAAACTTAGATAAAACAGATAACACAGGACAATCCATAAAAGAATATGTTGATGCTATGAACAAACTTATAGCAGATGAACTTATGAATATGGAAGTAGATATAGAACCTATAGAGTTACCACAAGAACCTGTAGGTCCTGTAATTACTTCTATGAATCCAAACGAAAGATATGCTGCACAAATATTAGATGCTATAACAAAAGCAAATGCAGGTGGCACAAGACCAGATTTTGAATCACAAGTTCCAGAACAAGCTGGTAGTTTTGAAGGTAGTGTCATAAAAAGTTTTATCAGAAGGAATGAGAGTTAATGCCATATACAGGTGAGGATTACGTTGGAGATTTAGCATTATATTATATTGCTAAAAAATTAGACACAGGCAAAAAATCAGGAACTGTTGATGAAGCAATATCTAAGAATGATATAGATGCACAACTTAGAGGTTCAAAAGTAAACACAAAAACTGGTGAAATTCTTGATGATGACAAGATGGGTTTAAATGTTAAAAAATCTACACAGTTTACACAAGATGAAATATCTTCTGCTTTAAATATAGCTAATAGATTATATGAGCCTTTAGCAACATCAACACCTAAAAAAACAGATGAACAAATTTTTAGAGAATCAGAAACATCTACAAATGGTGTTAAAAATATAGAAAACTCTGTAAGAAATATTGCAGGTGGCAATACTGTTACATTTGATTTTGCACCTAACAAATCACCTGAATTAGTAATTAAAGAATCTAAATATGCTAGTGAACCTATATACACAGGACCTACTTTTGACTTTGCTCCTGGTCGTGATCCTAAAGATGTTATACTAGAAGCGAAATTAGCAGTAGAAGCAGGAGTTCCTGCATCTTTTGATAGACCAGTTTTAACAACAGATGATTTAGGGTTTGTTCCAGGTACACCAGGTAGTCCATCACCAACTTTTACAGGTGGTGATGATGGTGATACTGGTGATACTGGTGGTGATGATGGTGGACCTCCAAGTGGTGGACCTCCAAGTGGTGGACCTCCAAGTGGTGGACCTCCAAGTGGTGGATCAGGGCAAATTATAAATACTGCATTTACATCTTTTAATAACATTCCAATAAATGCGTTGTATTGGAAAGTTGGAGATAATTCTTATATTGTCTATGAAGTGCCTGGTTCAGATGGAGAGCTTTATGATGGTTCTCCAATATATTTAGCATATGAATTAGTAGGAAATGATTTATACGAAGCAGGTTTAATAACACAAGGTATGGGAGAACCACAATATAACGCAATTATGGATCAAAGATTTTTTGATTCTATTGCAATCGTAACTGGTAACACAGATCAACTTACAGCAGACATAGATAATCCTTTTGCTAGTTTTGTAGAAACTATTTCAGAACAAGCACAAGTTGCTCCTTGGATAACAGATCAAGAAATGTTAGAACTTATTGCAGAGGCTGCTGTAGAGGGAAGAACTGTATCTGATGCAGAATGGCAATCAACAACTTGGTATCAAACACATAGCGAATCAGAAAGAGAATGGTTAAGAACTTTTTATGCTGATCCTTCAACTGCAGCACAAACAATTACAGATGGTCAAATAGCTGTAGGTAATGCTTTACAAGCAGCAGGTGTATCTAATGCACCAGAAGCATTAGTAAACTGGATTGCAGATAAGTTTGTTACAGGACAGTGGACACAAAATTACACAACAGAACAAATATCTTTATTTGCTGATCCTTACGCAGAAGGTAAAAGAGATACAGATTTTGAAAGTTATCTAACTTCTACTGCTATTACAGGTGTAGATAGAACATCACAAAGAGAAGCAGAAGTTAAACAATTATATTTAGAGTATTTAGGACCTGTATTAGGAAAAATTACGGATGGTGAAGCAGCAGAAATTGCAGGTAAATTACGAAATGATCCTGATTACAGAGATCAATTAGTAGCATCACTTAAACAATCAAGACTTGCTGCATTTAGTGCTTATACAAATCCTGAACTCACATATGAAGATATAGCAAGACCTTGGAGAAACTTGACAGCTTCTGTTTGGGGGCAGACAGCAGATGAAACACAGGGTTGGTGGCAGGATATGGTAAAGACAAATGACTTTGCACAAGCAGAAGAAACATTAAGAACAAAAGGTTTAGAATTAGATATAACACAAGTTACACAGGATGCAACAACTGCTTTAACACAAGCACTTGGGCAGGGTAACATTTCACAATCAGGAGTAAACGTATAATGGAGAAGTTTTTAGAACTAGCACAAAGTTTATATCCAAATATGCCACCTGATATATTACAGTTGTTTGCAGATGAGTGGTCAAAAACAGGCGATCCAAATGTTGCTATATCAAATGTAAGAAGGACAACTGCATATGACACAGCATTTCCTGGAAACAAAAGACCTGATGGCACTGTTAAGTTTGATGAAGTTACATATCAAGGTCTTAGAGAATCTTACATAGGAACACTTGCAGAGTTTGGTGTACCAAGAGATACATCAGTGGATTTACTTAGTGATAGATTTACAGGATTGGTAGAAGGCGAAGTATCTGCTAGAGAGTTTGCACAAAGAGTAGGTGCAGTATTTCAAGGAGTACAAGAAAACATACCAGAAGTACAATCTTTTTACAGAGAAAACTTTGGATTAGAACTTACACCAGAAGCTATATTTGTAGGAGCACTTGATCCTTCTGTAGGAGAAGAAATAGTTGCAGGTAGAATAACTACTGCACAAATTGGTGGAGAAGCTGCTAGAGCAGGGTTTGAAATATCAGGTGATTTTGCACAGAGATTACAAAGAGCAGGTATATCACAAGCACAAGCTAGAACATTATTTACATCTGCACAATCAGAACTACCTAGAATACAACAACTTCAAGAAAGAGGTGGTCAAGAAGTAGAGGATGAGTTTACATTAGAGGACTTTACTGAAGCTGCCGTATTTAATGATCCAGATCAGCTAGAACAATTACGAGTATTAGAAGCAGAAGAACAATCACAGTTTACGCCTATTGGTGGATTAGCAAGGCGTGGTGGTAGAGTTACAGGATTAACAGAACAATAATCCTTGACATACTACATATAGTGGTATAATAAAATTATCGCATAGCAGAAGTCTGCGAANTAAATNGACACTGCACCTCTGGATTATCCCCAGCGTATAATTCAGTACATTCAAATCGCTGTGTAATCGGACAGTCAGGAGTGGCTGACAATCTTTATTGTTCATAAATTATTATTTGTCGCCTATCGCATTATTTCCACAGGGTAATGCAGTTAGTAGAAAACTGTGAGAAGGAAAAGAGATAAAATGGAAAACGAAGTAGAAAATACAGTAGAAGAAACACAAGATGATAACACTGCTATCAAGCAGATGCGTGANCGTATCAAAGAGCTTGAAGGTGTAGAAAAGGAATATAAATCTGTAAAGATGAATAATCTTATTCAAGATGCAGGTTTTGATCCAGCTTCTGGACAGGGCAAAGCGTTAAAAGACTTGTATAAAGGTGAGTTAGAAGTTGATGCTGTGAAGAAGTTTGCTGAAGAAAACTATGGATGGAGCTCGGAAACTCCTACCGAAGTATCAGCACAAGAAGCACAGAAGTCAAGAGTAGTAACTAGCCAAGAAAGTTTAGACACTGTAATTGAAGCATCTGTTCCTATAGAGCCTGTTAGCATAGATGACCAAATTGCACAAGCTCAACAAGATGGTGATTGGCAAACAAGTGCGAATCTCAAAGCCGACCAATTAAGAGCATTAACCCAAAAATAGTAAAGGAGATTTAAAATGGGTGCAGTATCAGGATTAGGAGATTCTTACGATTTACCTAATTTCGTGGGTGAGTTATTTAACATAACACCTAGTGATACACCATTCCTTTCTGCTATTGGTGGAATGACAGGAGGTAAATCAGTTACCTCTAAACAGTTCACCTGGCAAACAGTTGATAACGCAACAGCAGCTCAAACAGTAGTTGTTGAAGGTGCAGATGCAACTTTCGCAGAAAGAACCAGAAGTCAAGTAGTAAATGTTACTCAGATTATGCAATATGGTGTTCACGTATCATACACAAAACAAGCAGCAACTGGCAACATTAGTGGCGAATCTATCCTTGGAAATCAACCAGTTCAAGATGAATTGGCTTTCCAATTAGATATGGCTATGAAAAGAGCAGCTAGAGATATAGAGTTCTCTTTCATACAAGGTCAATATGTTGCAGATACAGATGTATCAACAGCAAGAAAAACAAGAGGTATGTTACCAGCTATTACTACAAACGAAGTAGCTGGTGGTAACGCAGCTTTAGATCAAGCAAAATTAGATGCTTGTTTGAAAGCTATGGCAGATTCAGGAGCTCCATTTGAGCAACCTGTAATCTTTGCTAACGCTTTCCAAAAGCAAAAACTATCCTCTGTATTTTCAAGTGCGTTA
>FUFK010043601.1_pt1 | contig 13967 bp, 17 predicted proteins | sample 1021851 | NCBI WGS metagenome assembly FUFK01 (sample SAMEA51879418, study PRJEB19060) | metagenome | reverse complement strand
TATCTTCCAGAAAAAGCTATCAAAGCTCTTTCTTCTGCTGAGTATGCGGCTAGTACAAGGGCAAAAAGAAAAGCTAAAAAGAAAGGTAAACAGTTCAGTAAACAACCTAAAAGAATTGCAAAGAAAACGGCATCGTACAGGAAATATTCGTAATGCGAAAAGAGCACAAAAATCCAAAAGGCGGGCTAACAGCAAAAGGTAGAGCATACTTTAAAAAGAAAGAAGGTTCTAATTTGAAGCCCCCAGTAAAAAAGGGAGTCAATCCACGAAGAGTTTCTTTCGCTGCTAGATTTGCAGGAATGAAAGGCCCAATGAAAGATGAGAAAGGTCGCCCAACAAGAAAGGCACTAGCACTTAGAGCATGGGGTTTTAGAAACGAAGAATCCGCTCGTAACTTTGCGAATAGACATAAAAAGAAAAAATAGGTGGCATATCTAAATCATAATCTACCACCTTTTAGTGCGTATATTAGAAATGAATATTTATACGACCATGAAAAAGGGCACGGGGATTTTACATTTGCAGATGTGCACACAGTAAATAGTTTAGAGAGAAGAGCATTATTATTTGAATGTTTACTACCTAATGGTGTAAACTGGACACGCAGACCNATACATGCATTTTGTTGGAAGAAGGATGCACCAAAGCATCCACTGAATATACATATGTACTGGGATTGTTTNTCACCTTATGTAGATGTTCAAAGAAGAAATAGATTAGCAAACTGCAGAGCAGAACTTGTAGATTACAAAGGTGTTAAAAGAAAAGGCACNTACATGTTTACAATAGATTGGGCATGGGAAAATAAAGCAGGTATGTTAGATACAAACTTTAGTGAAGACCCAGAACATAAATGTGCACANATGTTTAGAATGGATGATGGTAATTTTTTTGCATATCCAAACAATAGAACTGTGTGGTATGATGATGCTTTTATGGAAGAAAGANTAACAAAGAATCCTGGTTATAAAATAGACCAGAATTTTTATACTGTAGANAATACTAGAGAGGAAGACACGAAGACTGATGATTCATATATGACTCAGTTTGAACGTCCTTAGTGAAATTATTCTTTGACCATATCGCAGGTAAACTTACTAATTACGATTTAATATATTCGTTAATACTTGCAGAGTTTGAGCCACAAGAATATAACTATGCTCTTGATAATGGTTGGATACCTTTNTCTTGGTATTANACAAAANTANATANATTAACTTGGATTAATGCTAGAAGTTGNAGATTAGATTTATCTAAATTTACTTTTAGTAAAAAACAAAAGTATACATTAAATAAAAAAAATGTATCTGTAAAAGTAGAAGATAATCCAAACAAAGATATATTAGCTAATATATATAAAAACTATATTAGGCATAAACAATTCTACGAAAAGAATAATGAAAAAGAAAGTGAAGAGTTTATGCGGGATGACCCCCTAGATTGGAAATACTTTGTGTATTATTACAAAGATGTTCCTGTAGCATTTACAGAGTTTATGNTTTTANANAATCATTTAATTACAGGTCAGTTTGCTTGGAACTATGAAAATAAAAAACTAGGATTAGGAACATACGCAACACTGTATGAAATTAAATGGTGTTTAAATAATAACATANACAAATATTATTTATCTTATGCCTACGAAGAGGCAAGTTCGTATAAAGCTAAATATGATGGCTTTGAATTTTGGACTGGCAGAAAATGGTTGACAGATAAGAATATGTATGTACAATTNTGTNAAGAGGATAGTAAAATAAATANCTTAGTAAACTTAAACGATTACCAAGAAAAATATTTTAAAATTATAAAAGAAGACTAATGCCAATATACGAATATGAAAATACAAAAACTGGAGAGGTATTTACAAAATTATTACCTGTCGCTAAAAGAGATTTTCCGTGTAAGAAGCGTTTTGTTAGAAGAGTTATTACTGCTCCTAACCTATCTCTTATATCAGATGTGGGTGGAAGAGAAGATAAAGCCAGAGAACAAATACTTCAAGCCGCAGAAGATGGATACAAAGAACGAGAGATAAAAGAAGAATTAGGTATAAAGAAAAACCCAGATTGGATGAAAGAAAAAAGAATAAAAAAGAAACAAAAGAGGCAATGGCTATANATGCTACCANNTAAAAAAGAAGTAAAAGAATTAACAGAACAACAACAAANTTTTATCANTGCNTTGTTTGGAGAAGCNNNAGGNAATCCAAAGAAAGCAGGAGAGATTGCAGGATANGCACCNAGCTCTTATCCNAAAGTTGTTAAAGCATTAAAAGATGAAATACTAGAAAGAGCAGAATANTCTTTAGCACTTAACTCTGCAAAAGCAGTAAAAGGTTTAGTAGATGCACTAGATGAAGATGGTAAAACTCCTGGTGTTAATATTAGAATGGAAGCGGCCAAACAAATACTTGACCGTGTCGGACTTGTCAAAAAAGACAAGATAGATATTAACGCACAAGTTGCTCATGGTATATTTATATTACCACCAAAAGATGCAACGAATTAAAAGAAAAGGAAGAGTAATACCATTTGGCTATAAACAATCTGATGACCCAGATTATATAGAGCCAGTGCAGTTAGAACTAGATGCACTAGAAGAAGCAAAAGAATATTTAAATAACTGTTCTTATCGTGAGGTTGCAAGATGGTTAACACAAAAAACAGAACGACCTATAACACACACAGGATTAAGAAAGATAGTTAATAACAGATGGCAGACATTGAACCACCTAAACCAAGAAAAAATCTTGGAAGAAAACGAGGAGTCAAACAAGCTCCAAGAGTTCTCAGCGTAGAAAGTAAAGCTAGAGCTTCAGCTAAACGAGTCATTAAAAAACAAGATGACAAGATTAANAAAGCTACTAACGATTTACACAACGCTAAAAAAAGAAANGAACGCATACTTAAAACAGATNATGCNTTAAAAGGAAAAGANTCTGCNGTNTTAANANAAGATGAAGTAGAACAACTTCCNCCAAANGTNCAAGAACNNGTTGAANATAATNTNATCTTTCAACCAAACGAAGGGCCACANACAGAGTTCTTAGCNGCNTCAGAAAGAGAAGTNTTNTATGGTGGTGCAAGAGGTGGTGGTAAATCATACGCAATGTTGATAGACCCACTTCGTTATTGTGATAAAGGAAGTCATAGAGCGTTGTTAATTAGACGTTCAATGCCAGAACTTAGAGATATGATTAATCATTCTCAACGTTTATATGGNCAAGCATTTCCAGGTGCTAAATGGAGAGAGCAAGAAAAAGAATGGCGATTTCCATCTGGAGCTAGAATTGAATTTGGTTACGCAGAAAANTTAACTGATGTTCTTCGTTACCAAGGTCAATCGTATACGTGGATAGGTATTGATGAATTACCACAATATCCTACACCAGAGATATATAACTTTTTACGTTCGTCTCTTCGTAGTGTAGACCCAGAGATACCTGTGTTNATGAGAGCTACAGGTAATCCAGGTAACGTAGGTTCACAATGGGTTAAAGAAATGTTTGTTGACCCTGCAGAACCAAACATGGCTTTTGATGTAAACATAAGTACAATAGCAGGAAATAAATCTATTACAAGAAGATTTATACCTGCAAAGTTACAAGATAATCCATATCTAATGCAAACAGATGATTATCTAATTATGTTGTCATCATTACCAGAAGTACAACGTAAACAGTTTTTAGAAGGAGATTGGGGTGCATTTGAAAATTCGGCTTTTCCAGAATTTAGCATTCCTACTCATGTTGTTGAGCCTTTTAACATCCCCCGCAGTTGGCTCAGATTCAGAACGTGCGATTGGGGGTATTCATCTGCGGCTTGCGTTCTCTGGATTGCAGTGGACTTCGATAACAATTTCTGGGTATACAGAGAGTANTACACCNANAGAGTTACGGCAGACNTTTTCGCAAAGCAAGTNCTTGANCGAGAANAAGGTGAATATATTAGNTACGGAATCTTGGANTCTTCNACTTGGTCAAGACGAGGGGATGCTGGCCCTAGTATTGCAGANACNATGATTAGAGAAGGTTGTAANTGGAGGCCATCAGATAGGTCGCCACGAAGTAGAGTAGCAGGTAAACTAGAATTACATAAGTTANTATCNAAAGATGAAAANACTGGACANCCAAAACTAAAAGTATTTTCTAATTGTATAAATCTAATTAGAACATTACCAATGTTACCAATAGATAGAAACAATCCAGAAGATGTAGATACACATGCAGAAGACCATGCGTATGATGCTCTTCGATACGGAGTGATGAGTAGAACTGTTCATCCAAAAAGTTATGAAGCAAACAAATATACAGAAAAAGAAAAGTTTAAACCTTCTGATAGAGTTTTTGGATACTAATGCCTAAANCAAANTATTGNGANTGTGTTAGTANAATACCAGACACTGTAAAGATAGGTTATAAAAATTATAAGCTAGAAGAATGGAAACAAACTGTAGCTAGTGCAAATGAAGCACAAGGACAATTTTTTTCTAAAGAAGGTGTCATAGGATATACTTCTGATGAAGAAGGTGTTTCTCATGCTAATACTATATTGCATGAAATAATACATGGTATTATTTATCAATGGAATATAGATGTAGGAGANAAAGAAGAAGCCATAGTTAATGGTATAACNAATGGTTTAACNACTGTTTTTGTAGATAATCCAGATTTAATGGGGTATCTTAAAAATAAAATTTTGGAGGAATAAATGCCAGAAGANGTAATGAAAAAATACAAACAAGGTGANCTTCCTGCTGATTATTCAAAAGATGCACCAGTAGGACAGAAAATTGACATGNCTATTCATGCCAATGACGAAACAAGACCAAACGATTTTCCTAAACAAGGAAAGAAAAATAAAGTAGACCCTGCTGTTTTTAGAATGGCAGATGAAAGAGATTACTAGGAGGAAAGATGGAAACACCAATTAAAATGAAAAAATATATGCAAGGCGAAGTTTCTGAAGTAGCTGATGGTGCACCTGCGAAAGAAAAACCTCAAGCGGGAATGTTAAAAAAATATTCTCATGCAGAGCTTTCTAATGTGCCAGATACACCACCTGCAAAAGAAAAACCAGATGCAGGCATGTTAAGAAGATATACTCAAGGTGAATTATCAGACGCAAAAGAAGCAAAGTAAAAAATGGTAACTAAACAGTCAGCTGATATNTTAGCTTTAAGCGACACTGACGAAGATAAACAACCAACATACGAAGTTGCAGGTTTAGCAGGTTTAATTAAAGGTAAATTTACTGAAGCCGAAGATGCTCGTAGGTTTGATGAAGAACGTTGGTTAAGAGCGTATCGTAACTATAGAGGAGTCTATGGTAATGATATGGCTTTTACAGAAAGTGAGAAGTCAAAAGTATTTGTTAAAATAACAAAGACTAAAGTTCTTGCAGCTTATGGTCAATTAATAGAAGTTCTATTCTCTAGTGGTAAATTTCCAGTAGGTGTAGAGCCTACGCCCATACCAGAAAATATCGCTGAGTATGCACATATAGCAGAGCAAACTAAACAACCTAAACAACCAGACAGTCCGTATGGTTTTCCAGGTGATGGTAATGACTTTAAAAAAGGTTCAACGTTAAATAGTTTACTTAATGGTTTAGAAGAAAAGTATAGAGGTGGGGATTTTGTAAAAGGCCCTGCAACTAATGCTGCTAAAGAACCACAGATAAGCCCTGCTGAAGAGGCTTCTGCTAACATGGAAAAAATGATTCATGACCAGTTAGAAGAATCTAGTGCAGTAAATGTTTTACGTCATGCTTTATTTGAAGCAGCTTTACTTGGTACAGGAGTTATCAAAGGGCCATTTACTTACGAACAATCAAGTCATAACTGGGTTAAAAATCCAGAAACAGGCAAGAATGAATATAGCCCAAGAACAAAACTAGTACCAAGAATAGAATCAGTATCGTGTTGGGATTTCTATCCAGACCCAGATGCTGTTACTATTGAAGATGCTGAATATGTAATTCAAAGACATGTATATACTCGTTCACAAATACGTGATTTAATAAACAGACCTTTTTTTAGAAAAGAAGCAATACGTTCTGCTCTAGATATGGGGCCTAATTATGAAGCTCGTGGTTATGAATCTTCTTTAAAAGATAGAGAAAGCACCAGTGAGTATGATAAAAATAGATACGAGATATTAGAGTTTTGGGGTACATTAGATGCTGACCTTGCAATGGAAGCAGGTTTAGAATTAGAAGATGACATGGACGATATGGATGAAGTCCAAGTTAATTGTTGGGTATGTAATGGTGAGATAATACGATTAGTATTAAATCCATTTACTCCTACAAGATTACCTTATTTAGTTTGTCCATATGAAATAAACCCATATCAATTTTTTGGTATTGGTATTCCAGAAAATATGGATGATGCACAAACAATTATGAATGGCCATGCAAGAATGGCTATTGATAATTTAGCACTTGCAGGTAATTTAGTATTTGATGTCGATGAGACAATGCTAGTACCTGGACAAGATATGAAAGTATTTCCTGGTAAAATATTTAGACGACAAAGTGGTATGCCAGGCCAAGCAATACATGGAGTTAAGTTTCCTAATACAGCAAATGAAAACTTAATGATGTTTGATAGATTTAGACAGTTAGCTGATGAATCCACAGGCATTCCATCGTACTCTCATGGTACTACAGGAGTACAATCAACAACTAGAACTGCAGCAGGTATGTCCATGTTAATGGGTGCAGCAGCTCTAAGTATAAAAACAGTAATAAAAAATATTGATGATATGCTTCTAAGACCTTTAGGAGAAACTTTATTTTCATGGAACATGCAATTTAATGAAGATGCTCCAGAAATAAAAGGTGACTTACATGTTAANGCAAGAGGCACAACATCACTGATGCAAAAAGAAGTAAGGTCACAAAGACTAATGACTTTCTTACAAGTTGCATCAAATCAGAATTTGGCTCCGTTTGTAAGATGGCATTCTATATTATCTGAGATTGCAAAGTCACTTGATATAGAACCAGAAAAATTAATAAACGACCCAGAGAAAGCGGCAATCTTTGCAAAAATAATGGGGATGGCAAATGGAAATCAACAAAATCAAAGCAATAATCAACAGCCCTCAATGGCCGATGATGGAGGAGCTCCTACAGGAGCGGATGCAGACGACATTACAGGCGTTGGCGGTGGCAACATCGGAGTTGGAGGTGTACCGACTCCAGGGGAAGATAGCTTCTCTGCAGGAACTGATGAAGATGAGGGAGCAGCTTAAGAGAAAATAATATGTATTACAAAGGAAACACTATTGGATTAAATTATGACGCAGCTACAGGTAACTGGAGTTTTAGCAACGAACCAAACGATTTTATAGATACTAATGCATTTAGTACATCAGACCCAAAGTTTGATTTTGTGCCTCCGTCTAATACAACTCCAGATGAACCAGAGAATGACCCTTGTCCTGCAGGATACAAATACGATTCAACTTTAAAACAATGTGTTATTGACCCAGACTACCAAAATCCTTTTATGGATGAGCAAGCTCAAACTACAGGCGGTGGTGGTGACACTACTCCAGTAAGAATAGCAGGAACAGATAGAACTACCACAGATGGTAATTTTATTGCTAGTGATGATGAGTATAATAAAATGAGTGCAAGTGAATTAATTGAAAACTATAAACAACGTGGTTTTGTTAAATTAAATGACAAAGGTCAATTAGTATTAGATTTAAACAGAGTCCAAAGAAAAGGTGGAGTGCTAGATGTCTTACTAGGTAGAATGGGTAAAGAACAAGTAGAAGGGCAAGCCTCTCTTGATAAAGTTGTTAATTACTTGGTTGATAAAAATATAGTAAATCGAGGTGATATATACGTAACTGATGAAAGAGGTGGAACTGGAAATTATACTTTTAATAGTGAAGTTATTATACCAACAATAGAAAAGTTTGAAGCAGATTATTATGGTATACCATACTCTGATGTTATAGCTCCAGGTTTTGGTAATAAAATATTTGGCACTAAAGAAAGTGTACAGCAGTTTGATGATTTTATGGCTCAAAAATTAGCAGCATTTAGTATTGTTGCAAATAATGCTGTAAGTAATTACAAACGAGGAGATTTAGAATATCAACTAAAAGAACAAGAATCTGCACAACAAGAATCTGCAGAAAAAGCAAGAAAAGCAAAAGCTGATGCAGATAGAGCAGAAGCAGAAAAAGAAAGAAAACAACTTCAGCTTATTGAAGAACGAAAAGCTCAAGAAGAAAAAGAAGAGAGAAGAAGAAGACAAGAAGAGTTTGAAAAATCTGGTGGAGATATAACACAGAGAAGAAAAGAAGAAGAAAAAAGAAAATCAGATTTTGTAAAACAACAACAAGAAACACGAGGTAAATCTAAAAGTGAAGCTGAAAGAGATTATGTAAGACAGCAAGCTGCAAGAATTTCATCTTCTAATAGGTCTCAATTTAAAAAAGATACTGCAAGAACACCAAGTGGTAAAAGTTACACTCAATCAAAAATAGAACAAGCTGCTAAAACGGGTAGATATAGCGGATTTTAACATAGGAGAATAATATGGCAAATGGAATGATGAACGACCCAAACGCTCCAATGGGAGGCCAACCTCCTATGGGAGAAGCACCTATGGGTGCACAACCACAAATGGGTGCAGTAGATGATGCTGTGCTCGATATGCATTTAACAGAGGATGTTAAAAAGGCATTACAATCAAAAGGTGTAGACGTAAGTGCTGTACAAGATAGAGGCCCAAAAGAGCCTGTTATTGTTATACCTGTTTCAGTAATTGTAAACAGATATCAAGCAGCTACACCAGAAGAATCAATGAAACAATTTGTGCAAGACATGACGGCTAACGCTCAACCGCCTGCTGCACCACAACCAGTTTCTGCTCCGTCACCGATGGCAGCAGAAGCTCCTAATCAAGAAGGACTAGGAGCACCAATGAATAGGCCACCTATGACTGCATAGTCATAGCCCCAAAGCGACTCTAGGCCACCTGTTTTCCAACAGCACCAATCAAGGAGAATAAAATGGAAGAAAATAAACAAGAAGAGATTCAAGAAGAATCTCAACAAGAGGCTTTTCTCGAGCCTGTTCCTTATAAACGTAAAGTTACTAAGGAAGAAGCAGAGGACACAGCTACCGTTTCAGAGGACACTTCTTCAGAAGAAGAAGCCACTCCAAAGGAAGAACGCCCTGTCAACGCTGAAGAGAAAGTGTTTAAGAAACGTTATGACGACCTTAAACGACATTACGATTCTACAGTCAATAAGCATAAAGACGATATTGAAAAGTTAAGACTTCAGTTACAAGAAAATGCTGACAAGATTAACTTGCCAAAAACAAAAGAAGAAGTAGATGCATGGAGACAAAAGTACCCAGATGTTTATGATATTATCGAAACTATCGCTTACACTAAAGCAGATGAAAAAGCTAAGAAGGTTGAAAGCAATCTTAAAGAATTAGAGAGCCAACAAATGGCCGTTCAAAAAGATAAAGCAGAAGTAGAACTATCAAAGCTACATCCAGATTTTAGTGAAATAAGAGAAGACGATAAATTTCATGAATGGGTATCGAAACAAGACTCTACTATTCAAGGTTGGTTATATGAAAATACTACCAATGCAAAATTAGCAGCAAGAGCTATAGACTTATACAAAATGGATACAGGATATGGTAAAAAGAAAACTGCTAAATCGTTAGAGGCATCTAAATCTGTTACATCGACTAGTAAACGTGAAGTAGATACTTCAAACAAAAAAATGTGGAAGATTAGTGAGATAGCTAAGTTAAGACCACAACAATTTGCAAAGTATGAAAAAGATATCGACTTAGCTAGAAAGGAAGGTAGAATTGTCAATGGTTAATCTTTAACTGTCTATAGGAGGACAACATGGCAATATCAAAAGCGGCAGGTTATGATAACCTACCTTCGGGTAATTTTTTACCTATTATTTATAGCCAAAAAGTCCAAAAGTTCTTTAGAACTGCATCAGTAGTAGAAGATATTACTAATACTGATTATGCAGGAGAGATTGAGAATTTCGGAGACACAGTTAACATTATTAAAGAGCCAACAATCACAGTAAGCTCATACACAAGAGGCGGACAAATCAACATCCAAAATTTGGCTGATGACCAACTCCAACTTACTGTAGACCAGGCTAATGCATTTGCATTTAAAGTTGACGATATCGAAGAAAGACAATCTCATATTAACTTTGAGGCTTTGGCTACTTCTTCTGGAGCATACGCTCTAAAAGACTCATATGATGAAAACGTAATTGCAGCAATGTTTTCGGGTGCAGGCACCACTGTAGGTTCAGACGGTTCTGGAACTGACACAGGTTTCGGTTCTTCAGAAACTGACCCAACAGATATTTTAGCAAACTCTGCTAAAAGATTACATGCAGCAGATGTACCAACAGATAACAGATGGTTCTTAGGAACTCCAGAGTTTTACGAACAGCTTGGACAAGCTAGTGCAAAACTAATGGATGCGTCTGTTACTGGTGACGNAACTTCACCATTNAGAAATGGTAANGTNNTNGANGGTNTAGTTAATGGTTTTANATTATATATGACCAATAACTTTGCGGCATCATCNACTTCTAACTATTTTAAAGTAATGTTTGGACACATGTCTTCAACAGCTACTGCAAACCAAATTGCAAAAACTGAAGTAGTTAGAGACCCAGATTCATTTGCGGACATCGTAAGAGGTTTGCATATATTTGGTAGAAAAGTGCTTCGTACGGAAGCTCTTATCGCAAGACATTTATTAATTGATTAATAGGAGGATATACAAATGGCAACAGTAAGTAAAGTTATTGGTGGAACATCTGGTCATCCTTCTACAAGAAGGAAGCCTTACTGGGTGGAAAACACAATTGATAATTCACTATTTGACCCTGCAAACGGAGACATTATCCAAGCGATAAATGTTCCTGCAGAGACACTAGTTATTGCAGCAGGATTAGAGGTGCTAACAGCGTCTTCTTCTTCTGTAACAATGGACTTAGGTATTACTGGTTCTACAGCAGGTCACAACGACCCAGATTGTTGGGTAGATGGTTATGACGCTACAGGAACTGGACATGCTCCAATGGATGCAACTGATGCAGCGGCAATGTTAATTGTCAAAACAGCAGACACTATTGATATCTTAATTGGCGGTGCACAAGACACTGCAGGTAAAGTAAGAGTATGGGCACTAATGTGCGATATTAGCGGTTCAGATGAAACTGCTTCAAATAGTTCATAATTATATTGGGGGCATTAACTGCCCCCTTTTATATTTATAAGGAATATAATGGCAAAATGGAATATGACAGAGGGGCAGATAACAGCAGACAAAAAAATTATTGCCACTGGTCAACAAACAAAACCTTTTTTTGAAGACGATACAAGTAAGTTAGAAGAAAGAGTATCTAAACTTGAAAACAAATTAGATACAGTAATAGATTTATTAAAAAATTTAAAAAATGATTAAAGTAGTTATGGCGATAATAATAACGTCAATGCCAAACTGGCCCTCAGTAAAGTATCAAGGGTATTTATATCCAGACATGGATACATGTTTATCATCTACTCAATTATATGTAGAACAATTTAGAGCGTACGCTGATAGTCAAGGAGATTATGATGCTCACTTTGATTCTATATGTTTTGAGGTTGATTCATATCCAATAGAAGGATTTAACAATTTAGAATTAGGAATATAATGGCAACATATCTAGTATTATGCAATAGAGTTTTAAACGCACTAAACGAAGTAGAGTTAACCTCTTCTAACTTTAGTAGCAGTCGTGGTATACAAACTTCTGTAAAAAATTTTACTAACAGAGCATTGCACGATATCTATAATGAACTAGAAGAGTTACCAAGTTTACATAAAGAAACAATACAAGTTACTAATGCAGGTCAAAGAGAATACGCTTTACCTACAGCTAATTCACCACAGACAGGTGATGCACAATGGCGTAAAATAGATTGGGATACATTTTATTTAAAGCCAAAAGAATTAATGACTAATGGTGAATTTACTTCTGACATTAGTAGTTGGACTACAATAGCAGGAAGCGGCAGTGCAGCATACAACAGTAGTGGTAATGGTAGATTACGACTAAATGATTTTGCAGCACATCAATCTATATCAACAGTTGTTAATCAACAATATAGATTACAACTTAGAGTATTTGATTCTAACAGTGTAGGCCAAGCACTAAAAGTACAAGTAGGAACTGCAGCTGAAGGAACACAAAATTTAAATACAACAGTAACAGTAGAAGATTTTGGAGAGGGTGCAGTATTAGATACTACATTTACTGCAACAGCACAAACAACTTTTATAACATTAAATAATACAGTTACTACAACTAATTTAGATGTAGATTATGTACGAGTATCTAGAAATATAGGAGTACAAAGATTAAAGTATATTTCTTATGATGACTATGTAAGACAATACGCAGAACGAGATAAATTAAATTTAAGTTCAGTACAAGGTGAGCCTAGATTTATATATAAAACACAAAGTGGTAAATTAGGATTATCACCTGTACCAGATAGAAGTGATTACGAAATAAATTACGAATATTACAAAGAACATACAGAACTATCAGCTTCTACTGATGAACCAGATTTAGACGATAGGTATGCAGATTTAATTGTATCAAGAGCAAGTTATTACACATATAACTTACGTTCTGACCCAGAACATGCAATGATAGCTAAAAAAGAATATGAAGAAGGGCTAGATAGACTTAGAACAGATTTAGTTACTAAACAAGAATACATGCGTGATGATAGAGTAAATCTACGTTACTATGGTAAAGGAGTTATGTAGTGCCAAATACTTCACAGATAACACCTACAGTTGTCAGTTGTTTTGGAGGTCTAGTTCTAAATAAAGATGTATTTTCAATGAGACCTGGTGAAGCTTTACAGCTTACCAACTTTGANCCAGACATTGCAGGTGGNTACAAAAAAATGNTAGGTACAACACANTACAATAGNAATATTGTACCNCAAGTATCTNCATCTAGTGANATTGTAGATATGGTTGCNATATTTAATGANATAGTNNTAGCNGCTAGAGGNGGCACAATATCNCGTGCAGGNACAAGTGGNTCATGGACATCTGTNGTTACAGGNAANAGNACATCATTTAGATATGATTTTGAACGNTATAATTATAANGGCACAGAAAAAATAATGATAGCAACTGGCGGAGATGCNGCTTTTTCTATTGACACNTCNTTNAACGTTGATATAATAAATGCAACNGATGGTGGAACTGCNCCAACAAATCCAAAGTTTGTAGCATCATTTAAAAATCACATGTTCTATGCGGGCATGTCAAACGCTGTATCTAGCGTAATATTTTCTGGCCCATTTGCAGAAGATGACTTTAATACTGGGGCAGGAACAATAAAAGTTGATACAACGATTGTTGGACTTAAAGTTTTNCGTGAAGAACTTTTTATATTTGGTGAAGACAGAATATTTAAAATAACTGGCNCATCAAGTTCTGATTTTGNNGTAACACCAGTTACTCGTAAGATTGGCTGTGTAGATGGNAAAAGTATACAGGAGCTTGGTGGTGACTTAATTTATTTAGCACCAGATGGACTTCGTACTATTGCAGGTACAGAAAGAATTGGTGACGTAGAATTAGGTACAGTGTCTAAACAAATACAAGATAGAATTGCAGATATTGGTACAGATAATATTACTTCAACAGTTATAAGAAGTAAATCACAATATAGATTATTTTTTCCTACAACTGCCCAAGCAGAAATATTAGCAAAAGGAATTATAGCTGTATTAAAAGCAAATCCAGAAACAGGAACATTAGGATTTGAATACGCAGATATCAAAGGTATAAAACCTTCTGCTACTGATTCATTTTTTGTAGGAGACACAGAAACAATAGTACATGGCGGATATGATGGCTAT
>FUFK010768629.1_pt1 | contig 13968 bp, 10 predicted proteins | sample 1021851 | NCBI WGS metagenome assembly FUFK01 (sample SAMEA51879418, study PRJEB19060) | metagenome | reverse complement strand
CACCGCCTATGGCCGCAGCTTTCGCCCGCAGATGCTGGTGCGGCAAGTGCGACGCATTGAGGGTTCGCCTCGCGTTAGGATGCGCCTGAAACCGCGCTTTCAATGGGGAGAGGTGGCTCCCACGCTTACCCGCGGGTCGAACCATGTACGCTTTGTCGGGCCTGAGCAGAACATGCGTCTGACCACCGACGCGCCGATTGACCATGTGCTCGACGGGCGCATGATCAACCTCGAAGGGGAAATGACCTTCATCCTTGGCCCGGATGAGACGCTGTCGGACAGTCCTGAGCAGATCGGCACCACCTTTCTCACCAAAACCACGCGCTATTGGCAGCGCTGGACGCAGCGGTTGGCGATCCCTTTCGAGTGGCAAGAGGCCGTCATTCGCGCCGCGATCACGCTGAAACTCTGCAGCTATGAGGCCACGGGCGGTGTCATCGCCGCAATCACCACCTCGCTGCCCGAAGCGCCGGATTCGGGGCGCAACTGGGATTACCGCTATTGCTGGGTCCGCGATGCGTTTTTCACCGTGCGCGCGCTCAACAGTCTCGCCGCGACCCGCACCTTGGAGCATTATTTCCAATGGCTGATGAATGCCGTGGCGGATGCCGAAGGCGGGCATATCCAGCCCGTGCTAGGGCTCGGGCTTGAGACGGCGTTAACCGAACGTATCTCACCCAGCTTACAAGGCTTCCGCGGGATGGGGCCGGTGCGGATCGGCAATCAGGCGCATGAGCATTTCCAGCACGACACCTATGGCAATATCATCCTCGGCGCAGCGCCCGCGTTTTTTGATCACCGCCTGCCGATGAACACCGGGCGCACGGCCTTTGAACAGCTAGAGCCCTTGGGCGAGCAGGCGTGGGAGCTGCATGACGAACCTGATGCCGGGATTTGGGAGCTGCGCAGCCGCGCCCGCATTCACACGTCTTCGTCGCTGATGTGCTGGGCTGCCTGCGACCGTTTGGGCAAGATCGCGCGACATTTGAAATTGGACGACCGCGCCGCCCTCTGGGCCGAGCGCGCCGAGGTGATCCGCGACAAGATCCTCGACAACGCTTGGTCAGAAGACCGCGGCGCTTTTGTCGAAAGCTTTGGCGGCAGCACCTTGGACGCCAGTGTCTTGCTGATGGGGGAGGTCGGTTTCCTGCCACCGAAAGACCCGCGGTTCATCGCCACGGTCGAGCGTCTGTCCGAAGTGCTGGGCCGTGGCCCCTTCATGCTGCGTTACGAAGAGGCGGATGATTTCGGCGTGCCCGAGGTCGGCTTTAACGTCTGCGCCTTCTGGCGGATCGATGCGCTGGCGCGGATTGGCCGCGAAGAGGAAGCCCGCAAGCTGTTCGAAGAATTGCTAGAAGCCCGCAATCACCTTGGCCTGATGTCCGAAGACACCGCCTTTGCCACCGGCGAGGGCTGGGGCAACTTCCCGCAGACCTATTCCATGGTCGGCATCATCAACGGCGCGATGCGCCTGTCGCGGCGGTGGGAAGCCGAGCTTTAACGCGCGAACAGCAGACGCACTCCCAAAAGCCCCAGCACCGCTGAGGCCACCCGGTCAAAGTAAACCTTCGCGCGGAGGTAGCCTTGGCTCACTGCCGGGCGGCTCATGCCGAAGGCCAAAGTGGTGTAAAAGGCGACTTCGATGATCAGGTGGTTGGCGACGATCAAAAGGTTCTCGCTCAGGCGCATCCCCTCGGGGAAGATGACCACCAGAACCGCCGCGGCGAAAAGCACCGATTTGGGGTTCAGAATGTTGATCATCAGCCCCTGCCGAAAGGCATGGCGGGCGGGGGTCACCGTACTTGTCACGGGCGTCCGCGCCCCGCGCCACATGCCAAAGGCCACATAAAGCAAATAGACCGCGCCCAGTGTTTTCACGACTGCATAGGCCCATGGGAAAGCGAGGAACACCGCCTCCAACCCCAAGAGCGCGGCGAGGGTCCAGAACGATGCCACGAGGCCAAGCCCAAGCCCCACCGCAACACCCGCCCGCCGCCCCGAACTCAGCGTGGTCTTTAGCGCGATCAGAAAGGCCGGGCCGGGGCTGAGGATCGACGCGATGAGCGCGATGTTAAAGGCGATGAGATGCGACAGTTCCATGGCAGCGGCCCCCCTTTGTGCGCCCCCAGCTATGCGGGGCTGAGGCACCCGGTCAACTGAGATTGGGTGACCCAGCCCCGTCGGGACGTTGATCCGCCCCACATCTGCCCAGAAAACGGGCACTGCCCTAGACGAAAGACCGCACCGTCGCGATGGCCCCGTCGAGCGCCTTTCCTTCGGCATCTTGCAATGCCGCCTCGCGCAGACGTGCAATCCACTGCGCCGCGTCCTTTCGCCCGCGCAGCAGCGCGGCGGCATCCATCACCTTGTCGAACTTGCCCAGCCCCCGCGCATGGGTGTCGGAATAGCCTTTAATGAGCCGTCGGCATTTCACCAGTTCAACCGCCGAGGCGTAGTCGGCTTCGACCTCCGCCAGACAGCGCGACAGCCAACTCTCGAGATGGGCGACTTCGATGGCATGGCGATGGGTTTTCAGACGATACCCTTTAAGCCCGCCGAGAACATGCAGCATGAGAAACGCAGGCAGCCTGTCGGTGCGCAGGCGGCGGCCCTTGTCGAACCAGCGGTTCAGACGCGCCATCCACTTCTCGCTCGCCTCTACCTTTGCGCCAAGACGGGCAGGCATCAGGCCCGCGATTTCGTCGGCGCGGGGGTGAAAATATTCGGTCAGCTGCATGAGGTTGGCATCGCCCGCCCGCATCTCTTGCCGGATATGCGCAAAGCGCGGCGCGCGGGTTTTCAGGTCTGCCACCCGAATAACGTCATCATAGGCCATGGCGTTGGCAATATATTTCGCCGCAGCCGCCGAAAGCCGCCAGTCCTGCGCGGCGTTGTCACGGGCCAACACGGTATCGAGCCGATCAAGATAGAGCGTGCCATAGGCGCAGTCTTGGTAGTTCACGACCTTGGCAAGCCCCGCAAAAGCCAGATCATGCACCGCTTCGGGCAGCGCATCGGCGCGGGTGACCAGCGCGTCCCACTGGCTTTGCAGCGCGTCCGGCCCGGCAAGGCGGAATGCGGTTTCGGGGTCTTCCACAGGGTCCGGGGCGGCGTTGGGCAGACGGCCCTGCGCCGCGTCAAAGCCCACGGCGAAGGCACGCAACGAGGGCTCCACCCCCTTGCCCCCGGCGCGGATCGCATCCTCATAGGCCTCGCGGCGGAACGGCAGCGCGCCAGACCCGGCCAAAGCGCCAAAGAGCGAGGCCGAGATGACAGAGCCCGCGCCCACGGCCAGCCCTTCCATGTCTTCGAGCACCAGTTTCTGCGCCGCGATCTCAGCCGCCGCGCGCACTTCATCGGCATTGGCAATGCCATCGCCGGGGGCCATCTTCTCGCTCACCGCAAGGGCGCGGTGGGTTGAGCCGATCAGCGTGGTGCGGTCGGGGGTCACGAAACCGCGCATCACGGCGCGGCCAACTTCCATCATCTCAGCCGCGATCAACACGTCGACATCGCCCGCCGCAGGGGCGAGGGCAAAGACCGGCTCAAACGCGGTTTTCGGTGCCATTTCAATGTAATAGATCGTGGCCCCAGTGCGCTGCGCCACCCCCGCGACCGAGGTCGCCTGACAGACATAGCCTTCGGCCCGGGCCATGGATTCGATCCACCCGGTCAAGACGCCGCCGCCCTGCCCGCCCACGGCCATGACCGCGAGCTTGATGATTTCGCCGACGCGCGCGTCGGGTGTCTTTTGCGGCAGAACCAAATTCACGTCGTCACTCCTTCGCTGCGCAGCCGCTTGGCGTCGCGCCGTCTTTGTAGCCATGAGATGATCTGGCTGGTTTTCTGGGCACGCCACCGCTCAAACCGCGTCGGATTATGCACCACATCCGCTTGGTAAAACGACGGGCACAGCACCGCCGTATCGGCCACTTCGCCGCAGTTGCCGCAGCCCACACAGGTCTGATCGATATGCGCCACCGGATCATCACGCAGCGGATCGTCGAGCCGTTTGAGCGACAGCGACGGGCAGCCCGAGAGCCGGATACAGGCATGATCCCCGGTGCAAACATCCGCATCGACGCCAAAGCGCGGCACCTCCATGCGGCGACCTTCCTTGATCGCCTTGTTGCGCAGGGGCTTTTCGCGGCGCTGCTTGTTGAGCATACATTCCGAGGAGGCCACGATGACCTTCGGCCCCTTATAATCGGTGGTCAGCGCCTCGCGCAGCACCTCGCGCAGTTTACCCACGTCATAGGTCCGGTCGATCTGGCGCACCCATTCGACGCCGACGCCTTTGAGCGCCTTAGAGATCGGATTGTTGGTTGATTTCGTGTCGTTATGCGCCCGCGAGGACATCACGTCCTGACCGCCCGTGGCGGCGGAATAGTAGTTGTCGACGATCACCGCGACGCTGTCGGACTTGTTGAACACCATGTTCCCGATCGAGGTCGACAGCCCGTTGTGCCAGAACCCGCCATCGCCAAGGATCGAGATCACGCGCTTGTCGCCGCCCCCGTCGAAGGCTGCGTTCGACGCGGGGCCGAGGCCATAGCCCATGGTAGAGCCGCCGATCTCGAAGGGCGGCAGGCACCCGAATAGGTGGCAGCCGATATCGCCGGTGATCTGGTGCTTGCCCAGCTCTTGCTCGGTCAGTTTCATCGCGGCAAAAATCGGGCGTTCAGGGCAGCCAGTGCAAAAACCCGGCGGGCGGATCGGCACGGTGTCGGACAGATCGGGGATTGCGGGCGCTTCGGCATTGGGCGCGCGCACGGCGCCGGGGAGCATTTCGGGCGCGGCGATCTTGAGGAAAGCAGTCATCCCATCGAGCAGCACCTGCCCGGTATATTCACCCGCCATCGGCAGCACGTCCTTACCGTGCAGTTTCACCTTGCGTTCGAGCCTGTAGAGGTAGGAGCCGAGTTGCTGTTCGATGTGATCGGGCTGGCCTTCCTCGACCACCAGCACATGCTCTTTGCCCGCGCAGAATTCGTCGAACTCGTCCCGCAAAAGCGGATAGGTGACGTTCAGCACATAAAGCGGCACTTCGGTCTGGCCGTGGATATCGGCCAGCCCCAGCCGTTGCAGCGCCCGGATGACCGAATTGTACATGCCGCCCTGCACCACGACGCCCAAGGGCGCTTTCTCGGGGCCAAAGAACTCATTCAACCCATTGTCGCGGATGAACTTTTCCGCGGCAGGCCAGCGGTTTTCGATCTTGTCCTGCTCATGCAGATAAGACATCGGCGGCAGCACCACGCGGTTGAAGTCCGAGCGCGGGTTGGCGGCGGCTTCGGCCACGGTCAGCGGTGGGCGCTGGTTGTCGCGCGTCTCAAAACTGCCCGTCACATGGCAAGACCGGATGCGGACCATCAGCATGACGGGCGTGTTGCTCGCCTCCGACAGTTCAAATCCGTCTTTGACCGCCTTGGTGATACAGGGCAGGTTGGGGCGCGGATCGAGCATCCAGAACTGCGACTTCATCGCGAAACCATGGCTGCGCTCCTGCATGATCGAAGAGCCCTCGCCATAGTCTTCGCCCACGATCACCAGCGCGCCGCCGGTCACGCCGGAGGAACTAAGGTTCGCCAGCGCGTCCGAGGCCACATTCACCCCCACCGGCCCTTTAAAGGTCACCGCCCCGCGAATGGGGTAATGCACCGAAGCCGCCAGCATCGCCGCCGCTGCGGCCTCTGATGCGTTCGCCTCAAACCGCACCCCAAGCTCACCCATAAGCTCTTCGGCATCGGCCAACACGTCCATCAGATGCGAGATCGGCGCGCCCTGATAGCCGCCCACATAGCCGACCCCGTTCTCCAACAGCGCCTTGGTAATCGCGAGGATACCCTCACCTGTGAAGACGTCGCCATCCCCTTTGCGCAGGTGCTCCACCTCTGCCTTGAACGAACGTTCGGCCATTGGACCCTCTTAAAAATCGTGTTTTCGGATATTGCGCAGCATGGTGCGCAGCGTGGCGACAAAGGCCTCTTTCTCGGCCGCGCCGATGCCTTTGAACATCGCGTCATAGGCCTCGGCCATATGCGGCCAAAGCCTCGCATAGGCCTCTTGCCCCTTGTCGGTCAGATAGACGCGCGTGGCACGGCTGTCGGTCGCATCGGTCTCGCGCCGCACCAACCCGTCGCGCACTAGCGCATCGAGTGCGCGGCTCAGCGTGGATTGCTGCACCACGGCATAAACGGCCAATTCGCGGATCAGGATGCCGTCGGTCACCGACAGCACGGCGAGAGAGCGCATCTGCGGCGTGGTCAGCCCAAGTGCGGCCATCTCCGCCGACAGGGCGGCGTTATACCGCCCCATGATCCGGTTCATCAAATAGGGCGCGAAATTATCGAGGCCCATCTGATCCAGCGGCGCATTCCCCGCCTCGGAAGGTGATGTATCTGCCACCGGTCAGCCCTTCGGCACCAGCGCCAGCGCCCGAATGGGGCTGCCGGTGCCGTTCTTGACCTTCAGCGGTGCCGCAATCAGGATCGCGCCCTTAGGCGGCAGTTTGTCGAGGTTGGCAAGGCTTGCCAGACCAAAACAGTTGTTCTTGTGCAGCAGGTTATGCGCCGGGTACGGCGGCTCCATCTCGCCCGCTTGGCCCGCGTCGGTGCCGATGCACTGGGTGCCCCAACCAACAATCTTTTTGCTCATCAGATATTCAATCGCATCCGGGGTCGGTCCGGGGCTGTGGGGGCCGGTCTCATCCGCGTTAAGGAACCGCGCTTCGTCGTTCACACGGCTGTCCCAATCGGTGCGCATGACGACCCATTCGCCCTTACCAATCTCACCATATTCTGCTTCCCATTCCTTGATGCCCTTGGCGTCGAGCAGGAAATCCGGGTCTTCTTGAGATTGCTGCGAACAGTCGATCACATTCACCGGCGCAACGAGGCGCTGCACGTCGAGCGTATCGGTAAAGCCGTCGTCGTAATCCTTGCCGGTGATCCAGTGGTGCGGCGCATCGAAATGCGTGCCGGAATGCTCTCCCAGCACCATCCAGTTCCATGCAAAGAACGGGCCATCCTCGTCATATTCGCTGATCTTGTGAATCTCGACCTTCGGTGTCGGCTTGGCAAAGTCGGCTGGCAGTTGCAGGATCGGCGTATCCGGCCCCAGAACGCCCGAACAATCCACCACTTCGACCCCGCCAGAGACGAGCATCGCCCCAAAATCACGCATTAAATCCGTAGCACTCATTTCAAACATTCTCCCTCAAATGGCGCACCCACTCCCGATGCGTTGGCCCCTGCAAAGATGCTAGTCAAATTTATATGCGTTTGCAATTATCTTCTTCGAAAGGGCGCAAAACAACGCAAAAGGCCCGCCGCAAGTGCGACGGGCCTGCCCAGCCGGGGAGAGTTGGGAGGGGGATTAGGCGGCGTATTTCGCGACCGCGCCGCCCTGCTTGCTCCAGTCAGCATACCATGTGCGGAACAGCCGGTACTGCGCCTCGGCATAGCCGCGCTGGCTGTCGGTCAGAGCGTCGGTCTCGTTAAAATGCAACGCATATTCCCCATGGCCCTCAAGCACCATCAGGTGCTTATAATAAAGCACGAGGTCCGGCCCCTCATCAAAGGAGGAAAGAACACCAAGCGCCGCGTCGAGTTCCTGCGCCCGCTGGCGCGCTTCGGCATCGCCCGCCGCTGCGGCTTGGCTGAGGGCTACGAGATGCAGCACTTCGCGGGGCAGCACATTGCCGATCCCGGTGATGGCGCCCGTGGCACCGCAATTGACGAAACCATGGAACACGGTGGTATCGACCCCGATCATCAGCGTGACTTCATCATCGCGGCTGGTGATGTTCTCTGCTGCATAACGCAGATCATCCGCACCGCCGAACTCTTTGAAACCCACGAGGTTCGAATGCTCGGCCCGCAGGGCAAAGAACAGATCGGCGCGGGTGGCGAAGCCGTAATAGGGGCTGTTGTAAATCACGGCAGGAAGTTCTGGCGCGGCCGACAAAACGGTTTTGAAGTGATCCTTCTGCGCCGCAACCGACGTGCCGCGCGACAGGATGCGTGGGATCAACATCAACCCCTTCGCGCCGACCCTTTGCGCATGGGCCGCATGTTCGGCGGCAAGCTTTGTATTCACGGCACCCGTGCCAACAACGACCGGCACACCCGCATCAACCAAACGCTCAACGCCCTCCATCCGCTCTGCATCGGTCAGCAAAGGCCAATCGCCCATGGAGCCGCAGTAGACAACCGCGCTCATACCATCGGCGATCAGCTTTTTGCCCATGCGCACCAGCGCGTCGAAATCAGGTTTCCGGTCTGCCGTGCAGGGGGTCATCAGGGCCGGGATGCAGCCGGAAAAAATCGAAGGGGTCATTTGTCTCTCCATTCATAGAATCCGGCTGCGATATTGCCGGGATTGGCTGCATCTTAGCTATTGTATTTTATTTGTCGACATAAAATCGCCGCAAGCTTTCTGCGCGCGCAAAAACCACGCATTTACCTGTTGTTATAGTTCGATATGCTGCCGCCGATCCCGCGAAATCAGCCCCTGAATCTGCCGTACAATCTGATCCGCATGTGTCTCCGCCAAAGAATCCGCGCGCCCGATATCGCGCGCCTCGATGGCCGCGATCAAATCCTCATGCTCTTGGACATACTCACTGGGAAGCTGATCGTCGAAGGATTGGTAATACATCCGCAGCAAACGGCGCCCCTCATCCAACAAGCGCAAACAAAGCGATTCGTAATAAGGGTTGCGCCCCGCCCGCGCGATCTCGGCATGAAACTCACGGTTCGTGGCGATCATCGACAGCGCGTCCTGCGCCGATACGGCCTTGGCAAACTCTGCCTGTCGCGCGCGGATCTTCGCCATATCGGCCGGGGTATGAAACTGCGCCGCCAGCCGCGTGGTGACACGGTACATCAACGTCATCGCGTCAAAGAAGGTATGCAGGTTCATGAAGTCGATATTCGCCACCACGGTCGAACGGTTGGGCAACGTGGTCACCAATCCCTCGCTCGCCAGCCGCACCAATGCCTCACGGATCGGCGTGCGCGACATCGAAAGACGCTCGGATAGCCGAATCTCGTCGATCGGGCTGCCGGGCAGCAGGGTCAAATCAAGAATCTCATCCCGCAGGATAGAATAGACAAATTGCGCCCCGGACCCGCGCTTGCGTTCCGCCGTTTTAGGTTTGCTGGTCATGCGGGGATGCCGCCCTTTCGAAATTCTTGGCTCCCCCTCGATAAAGCAACAAATCGACCGCCCTACAATAGCGCGGCCCCACCGAATGCGCGCCCGCCCCCTTCAATTCATCCTTTCTTAAATACCGTCCGCAATCTCACCAAACGCCATCCTTGGCAATCAAGCCTCCCAACAGACCTTCACAGACCGCTCAAAAATCAAGCATCGCCGTTGATACGGCAGGCAATTTCTGTCGCAATAGATTGACCGAAAAAGGCTTTCCCAAAAATTAAAATCGCCGGATTGACAGCGAGAAACTTGCAACCGCATACTCGACCAATCTTATATTGGTTCAAGAAAGCGGTCCATTGCCCAGCCCTGACATCGGCCTCAACACCGACCCAGACAAGGTTTTGCTCGAAGTGCGCGACTTCAGCCTGCGCTTTCGCGGTGCGCCGAGCGACCAGATCAACCACGTGAATTTCACGGTCCATCCGGGCAAGACGCTTTGCGTTGTCGGGGAAAGTGGGTGCGGCAAAAGCGTGACCTCCTTGGCGATGATGGGGCTGCTACCTGAAGGCGCTGCGACGATCAGATCGGGCGAGATGGTTTTCGAGGGGCAAAAGCTCGACCTTGCCGACCACACAGCCATGCGCAAACTACGCGGCAGTCGGATGACCATGATCTTCCAGGAGCCGATGACCTCGCTCAACCCCGCGTTCCGCATTGGCGACCAGATCACCGAAGCCGTGCTTGCCCATAGCAACGCCAGCAAGTCCGAGGCCGAGGAAAAGGCGCTGGCGATCCTCAAGCGGGTCGGCATTCCGGCGGCGGAAAAGCGGATGCGTGACTATCCGCATCAACTCTCGGGCGGGATGCGCCAGCGGGTGATGATCGCCATGGCGCTGGTGAACGACCCCGCGCTACTGATCGCCGATGAGCCTACAACCGCGCTCGACGTGACCATTCAGGCACAAATCCTTGAGTTGATCCGCGACCTTCAGGCCNAGACCGACATGGGCACGATCATGATCACCCACGACCTCGGCGTCGTGGCCGAAATCGCCGATACCGTGGCCGTCATGTACGCGGGCACGATTGTTGAGACCGGCCCGGCGGAGCGCATTTTCAACGACCCGCAGCACCCCTACACGATTGGCCTCATGTCCTCGATCCCGCAGTTGAGCGGTCCGCGCGGGCGTTTGGCCACCGTGCCGGGCATGGTGCCCACGACGCAGAACATGCCCGAAGGCTGCCGTTTTGCCACGCGCTGCCCTTTCGCCCAGCCCATCTGCGCCAAGGAACCGCCGCTTGCGCCGCTGGAAGGTGGCCACGCCGTCGCCTGCCATTTCGCCCCGCTAGAGACCCATCTGGAGCAGAGCGCATGACCGACAAGATCCTGACCGCGCGCGGGCTAAAGAAACATTTCAAGACCTCGGGCGGTGGCTTGGCGAAAGGGGCCACGGTCAAGGCGGTCGATGGTGTCTCCTTCGACGTGCGCCGCGGAGAGACCTTTGCCATCGTCGGTGAATCCGGCTGCGGCAAATCCACCCTCGCGCGGCTGCTCATGCGACTGCTGACCCCAACCGAGGGCGATGTGCAGTTTGACGGCAGCGATGTGCGCAGCCTTGCCGGGCGCGACCTGACCGCGTTGCGCCGAGACATGCAGTTCATCTTTCAGGACCCCTTTTCGTCGCTGAACCCGCGCATGAGCGTCGGCAAGCTGGTCGGCGAACCGCTGGAGACGCATTTCCCAAAAATGTCCGCCTCTGAGCGGCGCGGCAAAGTGGCGGAACTGCTGGCCAAAGTCGGCCTGCGCCCCGAGCACGCGGAACGCTACCCACATGAATTTTCGGGCGGCCAGCGCCAACGGATCGGGATTGCCCGCGCGCTGGCCTCCGCTCCGAAGCTGGTGATCGGGGATGAGCCTGTCTCGGCCCTTGATGTGTCGGTGCAGGCGCAGGTGATTAACCTGCTCGGCGATCTGCGCGATGAGCTGGGGCTCACGCTGGTGATCATCGCCCATGACCTCGCTGTGATCCGCCATATGAGCGACCGTGTGGCGGTGATGTATCTGGGCCAGATCGTCGAACAGGGTGATGTCGATACGGTCTACAACCACCCGCGCCATCCCTACACCCGAGCTTTGCTCTCGGCCATTCCAGTTGCCGCGCATGGTGCACGCACACCGCAAACCGCACTTGAGGGCGAGATGCCAAGCCCGGCCAATCCGCCTTCGGGCTGCCGTTTCCACACCCGTTGCCCCTATGCCAAAGAACGCTGCGCGAGTGAGCCGCCTGCCCTGCGCGAAACCGATGCAGGCGACGGTCATATCGCCGCTTGCCACTATTTCGAAGAGATCGCCGCCGCGACGCCGGACCTCGGCCTTGCCGATGCGCCCGAACGTGCCCCCGGCGCGGCGGCACGCTTTGCGCTTTACCAAGACGCCATGCGGGATCGGACAACGCTCCGCCCCCGCCAAGACCAAGAATAACAGGCTAAAACAGACTTAATGAAACGACAGGAGAGTTCGATATGACACTGACCAAAATGACCCTCGCCGCCGCGCTGCTGGGGGCCACGACCCTCGGCGCGCAGGCGGCCGACCTGCGCATCGCGCTACAATCTGATGCCGATGTGCTGGACCCCGACCAGTCGCGCACCTTTGTGGGGCGGATCGTCTATACCTCGCTTTGCGACAAGCTGGTGGACATTACGCCTGATCTGGAAATCATCCCCCAACTGGCGACCGAATGGTCCTTTTCCGAAGACGGCAAACAGCTGACCATGAAGCTGCGCGACGATGCGGTCTTCCACGATGGCACGCCGTTTGATGCCGAGGCCGTGGCCGCCAACATCGACCGCAGCCAGAACCTTGAGACCTCGCGCCGCAAGTCCGAGCTTTCCTCCATCACCGGTGTCGAAGTGCTGGGCAGCCATGAAATCCGCTTTGATCTGGCCGATGCCGACGCCACGCTGATGGCGCAGTTCGCCGACCGCGCGGGCATGATGGTTTCCCCCACAGCTGCCGAAGCGGCGGGCGATGACTTTGGCCTGAACCCGGTTTGCTCGGGCCCCTACCAGTTCAATGAGCGTGTGGCCCAAGACCGGATCGTGCTGGAGAAATTCGCCGACTACTACAACGCCGACGAATACCACTTTGACAGCGTGACCTACCTGCCGATCCCTGACACCACCGTGCGTCTGGCGAACCTGCAATCGGGCGACATCGACATGCTTGAACGCCTCGCCGCAACCGATCTGGCGCAGGCCGAAGGTGACGACGGCGTCAAGGTCGAAAGCGCCGTGTCGCTGGGCTATCAAGGCATCACCATCAATGTCGCCAATGGCGAAAAGGGCGACAACCCTTGGGGCAACGACAAACGTCTGCGTCAGGCGCTGAGCTATGCGATCGACCGCGAAGCAATCAATCAGGTCGTTTTCAACGGCGCCTTCGCCGCGGGCAACCAGCCCTTCCCGCCGAACTCGCCTTGGTACAGCACCGACTTCCCCGTGCCTGAGCGTGACGTAGAAAAGGCCAAGGAACTGCTGGCCGAAGCAGGCTTTGCCGATGGGATCGACCTTGAGGTACAGGTGCCCAACACCACGATCCCGCTGCAACTGATGCAGGTCGTACAGTCCATGGCGGCAGAGGCGGGGATCAACATCTCGATCACCTCCAAGGAATTCGCGACGCTGCTGGCCGACCAATCGGCGGGTGACTATCAGGCGAGCCAGATCGGCTGGTCGGGCCGTGTGGACCCCGATGGCAACATCCACCAGTTTATGACCTCCGATGGCGGCATCAACGATTCCAAGTTCTCGAACCCGGAAGTGGATGAGCTGCTGAACAAAGCGCGCAAATCCAACGATCAAGACGTGCGTCGCGAAAGCTACACCGCGGCCCGTGCGATCCTGAACGAAGAGCTGCCGATCGTGTACCTCTATCACCAGACATGGATCTGGGCGCTGGACTCCGACATCTCCGGCTTCACCCCCTATCCTGATGGCATGATCCGCCTTGAAGGTATGAAAAAAGAAGAAGGGTAAAACCTTCTCCATATGCACCGCCGGGCCGGTCCCGGCGGTGCCCCTCCCCTGAGCGAGACGTTTCAAAATGCTGTCCTTCATCCTGCGCCGTCTGGTGATCGCGATCCCGACGATCATCCTGATCTCGGTCTTTGTCTTCACCTTGCAAAAGCTGCTGCCGGGCGACCCGGTGCTGGCCATGGCCGGCGAAGAACGCGACCCGCAGGTGCTGGAGTTCCTGCGCGAGAAATACCGCCTGAACGATCCTATTCCGGTGCAATATTTCACTTGGATCGGCAACGCGCTGACCGGTGACTTGGGCATTTCGCTGCGCACCAACCAGCCGGTGCTGGAACTCATCGGAGAGAAACTGCCCGTGACCATCCAACTGGCCACGATGGCAATGATTTTTGCCCTGTTGATCGGCGTGCCTGCGGGCATCTTCTCTGCCGTCAAGAAGGGCACCGTGACCGATTATGTGGCCAATGTGGTGGCGCTGTCGGGCCTGTCGATCCCGAACTTCTGGCTCGGCATCATGCTGATCCTGCTGGTCTCGGTGAAATGGAAGCTGCTGCCCGCCTCGGGCTATGTGCCCCTGAGCGAAGACCCCATCCGCTCCATCACCGTGATGATCATGCCCGCCTTCGTGCTGGGCACAGCACTCGCCGCCACGCTGATGCGCCACACGCGGTCGGCCATGCTGAGCGTGCTGAGCAGTGACTACGTCCGCACCGCCCGCGCCAAGGGTCTGGTCGAGCGGAAGGTTATCCTCAAACACGCCTTCCGCAA
>FUFK010077259.1_pt1 | contig 13969 bp, 20 predicted proteins | sample 1021851 | NCBI WGS metagenome assembly FUFK01 (sample SAMEA51879418, study PRJEB19060) | metagenome | reverse complement strand
ATCACTTAACATATCATCCGATGGTAATTTTTCTACCAACTCTACGTGCCGGATATTTCTTTCATGAATGTAATAAAATTCTATTAATTAAATTTATTAATTTTTATTTTTAATTAATAAAAACATTTTTTTTTAATTCATAAACTACATTTACTTCTTGGTTATCAAATAATAAAGTAGCACCTAATTTTTCTATTGCCCTTCTTGATCTAAAATTTGTTTTTCCAATATCAAAGCGAACATTATCAACTATTTTAAATGCCTCATTAAGCATTAATAACTTTAATTGATAATTAGCACTAGTTCCCCAATATTCTGGAATTAAAAAAGTATAACCAACTTTAATGTAAGAACTATTTTTATTATGTTCATAAAACCTTGAAGAACCTATAATTTTATCTTTTTTTGTATCAAAAACCCCATAAATTCCAAATATATTTTTAATACCTTTATCAAAATAAATTTTAAATTTTTCTTCTTTCCATCTATCATGTTCAGGATGCTGTTCCCAAATTAATGGATTTTTTCCAATATTATATAACAAATCAAAATCTGAAATTTCTAATCTTTTNATATAATAATTATTATTTTTATACTTGTCTTTAAACATTATAATAAGTAATTAAACATAAAATTTATTTGAACTTTACTCTTGTGAATAGTTATTATCATCAATAATGAATGAGGAAAANAGAAAATATATTTGGAAAAATATACAAGAAACAGGAGATTTTCTCGTAAACAAACTTCCTGAACATCCAAATCATCCGAATGGCAGAAACCCTTATGCTCATGTAGCATTGAAAGTAAAAACTAAGTTTGGTAAAAGTTATAAAGATTTGTCAGACAATGACTTAGATATAATCATAAAATATTTAGAATTAATTAAAAAAGAAGAAGGCTGATTTGGACAAAATTTATATAAAAGATAATGATGATAGAACGTATATTATTCAAGATATTAAAAGTTTTTATTCTCATATTTTTAAATATCATGCATCTGGCACATCAGTTCATGAAGAAAATGGATTCTTTTTTACAGTTGATGAAAAATTTAGAGAAAAAATAAAAGAACTGTATTTTAAGAATATTTAATAATTCTATCTCATTCTTGTAATTAACAACCAAATAAACCTTAAAGAAAAAAAACTTCTAAAAACACCTATTACATAAGTTAATGCTGCAGCTAATAATATTGATTTACATGCTTGATGATATTCTACTGGGACTTTTTGTTTAATAATCGGATATGCTTTATTAAAGCTAGCATCAATCTCAACGTCAAGAGTAATTAAATGGATAAATGCACTAATTACTAATGATAAAGCTGCTATAGCTAAGCATATTTTTATAAACCCGTATGAACCAGTAGCAAATATTATAGGAAACCCAATTAATAAAATAGCGCTACCAAGTTGTGTTATCCAAGCAGTGCTTTTTACTATAACATTTCTTCTTTGAAGCGGTTTATAGTTTTCTTTATGCTGAATTGCATGAGCAATTTCATGACATATAATTGTTATGGAAGTTAAACTTTTTTTCGCAAGTCTNTCTTCTAAAACCATGACTTTTTTATTTATTAAATCATAATGGTCACCCAATTTAGTTGTTTCTATTCTAACATCATTAAGGCCATGCTCTTGGAGCAATTCTTGACCAAACTCTAACCCATTAAATGGCATATTAATCAAAACTTTATCATTTTTTTTGAATATGTAATTATACCAAATTATTGGTGCTACAAATAATATAAATAAGAAAATTAAGTATAAAATCATTTTTGGCTTTCTTCAAAGTGCTTTATAAATTCATCATTATCAATGTTTATAATCTTGTTCGTATTTATTTCATAAATACTATCAAAAGTGTCCTTTATTGGAGGTGTATTTTTTAAAATACCCTCAACAGAAATAGGCTGATACATGTATCTAGCTTTTATAGGTTTGTCTAGTTTAATCATAACCATCTGATTTGGAGGTGGAGGTGGAACATGTATACACATTCCAGCACTCGGAACTAAAATGAATTCATTAACTATTAAATCTTCATGATAATCCATTTCTAAAGGAACCATAAAACCATATAGCTTGATACTTTTACCTATAATTTTTTTATTAAATTTAAGTCCCGCTTCATTTAATTTTTTTACAAAATTTTTATCATCCCACATTTCAAATGTTATCCCTGTTTCCGGAACAAAGTCGTAAGCATTTAAAGGAATTAATTTATCCCAATTTAAGATAAAATTTTCCTTAGCGAAAGTGTTACTTATAAGAAAAAAAAATATTAAGAAAAAACAAAATAATCTTTTAATCATATCCTTTAACTTTTCAATATATCAAATCCCAGAATTCAGCGATTTTTTATATCCTCTATAAGCTGGAATTAACCCTACTAGTATTGATATCAATACCACTGAACAGTAAAAAATTACATTATAGGCAGATAAGAAATTATATTCTAAATAAATACCNTACTCTCTATCTAATATAGGATTTAAAATAATGTTTAAAAGGAGCATTAATAATATAGATATTAATATNCTTGTCAGAGAAATCATAATTCCCTCTAATATCAAAATTGAAAAAATTGACCTTGGAGAAGCCCCTACAACTCTCAATAAAGCAATTTCATTATTTCTTTGGTTTACATTTGTATAAATTGAAGCAGCCATCCCAAGTAAGGTTATAAAAATAACAAAATAACATATTAAAAAAAGTATCTGCTCTACAAACGACACTATTTGCCATAATTTCGTTAATGCTAAGCCAGGTATAATAGCTTGAATAGGTTCACTTTTATATTTATGCAAATCTCTTTTAAATTGAAATATTTTTATCTTTGAATTTAATTTTATTATAGCACCTGTAATTTCCTTTGGAACTAAATCGCTTTTATTAAATGATGTTGGCTTAGATTTGACATTTGGTAATTTAAATCCACCTTGCCAATCTTTATGAATTGCTTCTAATGCTTCTAAACTAACAAAAATTAACTTATCAGTATTCGATCCNNATTTTTTTAATATGCCATTTATTCTAAATGGAAACTCATCATGAAAATCTTGAGATGATATTCCATGAGCAACTATGATTTTATCATTTAATTTATAATTTAGCGTCTTAGCGACATCGTAACCGATAACAACATCAAAAATATCTTTGAAATGTTCACCTTTATAAAATTCTAACTTTTTATTTTTTATTTGTATTTTTTTGAAATAATCAGACGAGGTTCCTAACACTCTATATTGTTTATGACTGTCACCTAATGAAATTGGAATTGCCCATTTTACATCAGGATGATTTTGAATATCTTTAAAAGATTTCCATCTGATATTATTCGTTGGTGTTCCAATTTGAAAAATTAAATATAATAGAGATTCTATCTCTCCAGACCTTGAAGTGATTATTAAATCACCTGATTTTGCGTTTGAAAAGAATGTTTTTTTTGCACTTTGTCTAAAATTATCAATTGATGAAAAAAGAATTATAGAAAGAGATACACATAAAATAGTTAAAAAAACAGAAACTTTTCTGCTTATAAGAGAATAAAAAGCTAAAGAGAATAGAACTTTCATAGTTTAAAAAAACTTTCAAATGCTATTACATCTTTAAATTTATTCTTAAGATTTAAATCATGNGATACCATCAGCAATGAAATTTTTTCTTCATTACAAATATCAAAAAGTAAATTTAAAAAAGAATTTTTATTATCAAAATCTAAAGATGAAGTTGGTTCATCTGCTAATATAATTTTCGGTTTATTAATTATTGACCTTATAATAGAAATTCTTTGTTTTTGTCCTGTAGACAAATCTTTAGAATTCGATTTTGTTAATAAGTCATTGTTTAAATTTAGTTTTTTTCCAAATAAAAACGCTCTATCTCTAGATTTATTTAAATCTTTATTTGTAAAATAACATGGTAATAAAATATTATTTAAAGGTGACAAATGATCTAGTAAATTAAATTCTTGGAATATAACTCCAATATTCTCAGATCTAAATTTATCCAATTCCCAAGCTTTAAGAGAACTTAGATTTTGAGATAAAACATAAANATCTCCTNCTCTTGGAGAAATCATACCGCAAATTAGATTGAGAAAAGTTGATTTACCAATGCCACTTTTACCTAATATAAGTTTTTTTTCATTAGTTTGGATTGAAAAATCATTTATTTGAATCTTAAATTCATCTTGATTATTCCAATAAAATTCTAAATTTTTAATCTCTATAAGATTCTTTAAATTCATTAATTAGAAAAGTTATACAAACTTAGTTTTTTTGTAAATTTATTTATTTTATGTTTTGTAGTGGATTTTGTTCCAATAACATTGAGTTCTAAATCTTTACTATTTTTAAAACTATCAAAAATATTAAAAGTTATAGAAGAAAACTNTGTTATATTTGAACAATTATATTCATATTTTGCTCTAAACTCAGTATGATTTTTTTCTTCTAAAATTGTTGATGAGTTATTTGACATTTTGCAATTTGCTGCGGATGGTATGGAAAATAAATTAACTGGATTCTTTAACATATTTAAAGCATTTTTGACTAAATCTTTATCTTTTTGTGACTTAGCTTTATATTCAAATCCAACTGTATCAAAACCAGGCATTTCAATATCAAAAAGAACTTTATTTTTTTCTTGAACTACATTAATTACACTTAGTCCATGTACATGTGCATCTAAAGATCCTTTTTTATCATGGTCGTGTTTATCATGATCATGTTTATCATGGTCATGTTTTTTTTTCATAACCTTTTTTTCTTTATGGTCATGATCATGTTTGTGATCGCCTGATGAAAATGAATTGAAAGAAAATAATATAAAAATGATGATAATTAGATAACGCATTTTAAAAGATCCTAAATAAATAATTTATTTTTTTTATGTATGTTATTTTATAACATTACAAGTTTAAATAGTAAATGTATTCTTAATAGAAAAAATTGAAATTAAATAATATTGGTATTTTATGAAATATTATTGTAAATATTTTTCCAATAGTNAGCGTGGTCTAATCTAAGTAAAATAGAATTTTTTTTTAAGGCAGAATCTGGGGTTCTGTGAAGTAGGCCTTCTGAGCCGCCTTTGAAAATGGCTATGTCCCATTCATTAACAAATTGTTTTTTTTGAGGAAATTTTAATATTTTTTCATTGGGCTCGCCATTTAAATAAGCCGATTTATCTGCAGCAGCATCAGGCAGCCACTCTGTACCTTCTCCAGAATAAGTTACCAGTAATCTTTGTGGTACATTATCAATATGGAAACGTTTACATCCTCTTTTTGAGCCTATCCACATACTTATTGAACTGGTATTTTGAATATCACAAAAAATTTCGCACACATGAGTAATATCATTTATCCAAATTTCATAAAAAATGGAAGATTTGATTTCAAAAGACAAAACGTCTGATAAAGCTGATTTAATATTATTTTTTGTATCAAATTTACTTACTTCTGCATTGACTGAAAAATCAATTTTAATAAGTTTTTTAAAAAAGTTTGCTGAACCTTCGGGTNCTCTTCTTTCATATATTATCAATTTACTATCAGTATGAGAAAAGTTTTTAAATTCACTTATATTTTTAGCTAAAATTAAACTCATAATTTATTCATTTCTCTTTATCATATAAAATTTCAATATCTTTTATTTGAATTTCACTCGCAGACTTTGATATTCTCCAATCTTTAATTGAACCATCAGATGTTCTTACAGTAAATACTGTCTCCACTGGAGGACAATTAGGTTCATGACAACGAAGTTCAGCAACACTAATTGTTGAATCCTTTGAAACAGAAAATTTTTCAGTAAACACAGTTTTCAAATTTCTAATAATCTCTGGATTTGTTTTTTTATTATCAAACATCCCAACCATTAATTATCTCCAGCCCATAACGGTGACCAGAGTATATTACCCATCGCGTCACCAATAAGTATATGAGATTTATCATTAGAAATAGAAATTGCGGTAACCTCAGAGCCAGTTGCGTTTCTAATAAGATATGATTTTTTGGTTTCATCAATTTCTGACAAAACTACTGATCCATCTTGAAAACCTGCAAAAACAGCATTTTCTTGAGGTAAGTTTTCTACAAAAGTTGCATTTTGCTTACCTCCATTCGCAACACAGGTTGGTTTTCTTCCAAGTGGCCCTTCCTTTCCATCAAAAGGCCAGCATATAGCTTCACTGGCTCCGGAAGTTACCAAAAAAGGCGTGTTTCCTGCCCAAGTAAAGCTTTTGATTTTAGCGGGATACCCTGCCATCGCTAAATCAATTTTATCTCTGATACGCCANCCATGTACTTCGTTTTCTTGCATGGCTGAAACAAGATACTTTCCATCAGGACTAAAAGTAACTTTTCCATGAGAACCTTTCCATACAAATCGAGATGATTTCCATCTTCGGTCACCCCTTTGCCAAACTGTAACACCTCCATATGACGACACAGCTAACTTATTTCCTTCTAAATCAAAAGAAAGACCTCCAACAGTGCTTGAATTATCCATGATTAGAGGTTTGCTGTCGTCATTAACCCAAAGATATGCTTTTTTGCCTGATGAGCATGCAAAGTAGTTTTCAGTTGATGCTACACAATCAACCCACTGTGAACCAAAATTGTAAATCTCATTTATTTGTCCATCGGATGATATTTTAAGAAACTTTCCATCATCTCCACCTGTATAGACAAATTGACCATTCGAACTCATTGTAAGTATAACTCCTTTATGAGCTTTAACTTCAAACGGTTCTTGATTTAATCCAAAAAAACGCAATGATCCATCGCCAAAACTAGCTACAACTGCGTTATTAAGGACAACTGATCCAGTAACTGGTGCCTTAATTTTATATTCGTTACCTCTTTGTTCTAATTTTGTTTTTACAATATTTTTAGTTTGCAAATCTATATTCATTAAGATTTACAACCTTCAAATCCTTCTTGAAGTCCCATATTTTCTAAATTTCTTCCTATAAAAACAACTCTAGAGTTTCTTTCGGCATTTTTTGGCCATGGCCCCATTGGGGAAGCATCCATTAACATATGTACACCTTGAAAGACATAACGTTCATCTTTCTCAGCAAAATTTAAAATGCCTTTTGATCTTAAAATATCTTGTCCGTGAGTTTGTAATAGATTTCCAAACCAAGTTTGAAACTTGTCCATATTTAGTGGAGTTTCAGAAACAAATGAAACACTTGTTACGTCATCATCATGATCGTGGTCATGGTCAGATTCTAAAAAGTCAGGTTCTACTTCTAAAACACGTTTTAAACTAAATGCATTCAATCCGAGTATTTCATCTAAAGGTGCAGCACAACGTGTTGTTTTAATAATTTTTGCGTAAGGATTAATTTTTTTTATTCTTGCTTTAACGTTTTCTAACCCTTTTTCATCTACTAAATCTACTTTATTAAGTAAAACAACATCAGCAAAAGCAATTTGTTCCTCAGCTTCATGATGCTCACCAAGTTGAGAGTTTAAATGTACTGCATCTGCTACTGTGACAATAGCATCTAATTTTGTTCTATCTGCAACATCTTGATCTACAAAAAAGGTTTGTGCTACAGGTGCAGGATCAGCGAGGCCAGTTGTTTCAACTATTATAGCATCTAGTTGGTCAGCCCGTTTCATCAAGCCACCTAGAATTCTTATTAAATCCCCACGAACTGTACAGCAAATACATCCGTTATTCATTTCAAACACTTCTTCGTCAGCATCAACAACTAAATCATTATCAATACCTTGTTCACCAAATTCATTAACTATTACGGCATACTTACGTCCATGATGTTCAGTNAGTATACGATTTAAAAGAGTTGTTTTACCAGCACCTAAAAAACCTGTTAAAACTGTTACTGGTACTTGTTCTACAGTTTGCATATATTATCCTTTCAATTACAAATTCTAAATGCAATTATTACATTGACCATGTATTTCAAAAATTGGGTTATCAGCTAAAAATCCTGTTTTTTCAGATAATGATTTTATACTGTTAGCAATATTTATATCTAGATGCTCAGTTACATTTCCACACGATTTACAAATTTCAAAAATTGGAACTTTATTATCATGANTACCACAACATACAGTCCAGGCGTTTAATGATTCTATCTTATGAATTAGACCATTAGATACAAGTTTATTGAGAGCTCTATAAATCGTTGTCGGAGCAGAAATACCCTCAGAAGCTAATTCTTTAAGTATTTCATAAGCTGATAACGGTTTTTTCTTTTTTTTTAAAAAATTATAAACTTTATTCGCNTGNGTTTCGTTATTTTTTTTTAAAGACATAAAATACCCNNANTACTATTAATTTANAAAATNAANNANCAAAANGCAATGTTATAACATAACAAAAATCCCAATAAATTTTATTTAANTAGTTTTGTTTGAAATGAACTTGCAATTATTTGCTAAGTGTCAACACACTAACACTTATTTAGATTTTCATATAAATCATTTATTAAATTAAAATATAAATCATTCCCAGGTTTATAAGATGAACCAAGAGGATCTAATATACCGGTTTTAGCTCCTGAGCTTTTGGCAATCATATTTATAAGTTTTGGATTAAACTGTGGTTCAGAAAATATACATTTTATATTCTTATCTTCAACAAGGTGTTGTATCTCTTCAATTTGCTTTGCACCAGGTTGAATATCAGTATTAATAGTAAGTGCTCCTAATGCCTCAACACCAAATCTTTTTTCAAAATATTGATAAGCGTCATGAAATGTTACAAAGCTTGCTTTTTTATTTATAGATTTATCAATTTTGTTTATTAGATTATCAAGTTTGTTTATTGTTTTTTTTGAATTCTCCTTATAAAAATCTGAATTTTTTGAATCTAAAGTAGCTAATTGATTAGCAACTTCTTTAACTATAACTTTTGCATTATTTGGATCCAACCATATATGCACGTCAAACTCACCATGAGCATGAGCATGACCGTGCTTGTCATGATCATCATGCTTATCTTCTTTATGACCATGCTTGTCATGATCATCATGCTTATCTTCTTTATGNCCATGCTTGTCATGATCATCATGCTTATCTTCTTTATGACCNTGCTTGTCATGATCATCATGACCACCATAGATATTTTTTTCTCGAAATTTATGTATTTCCAAACCACTTATGTCCATTAAATGAACAACCTTAGCTTTTTTTGGTATTGATTTAAGTGGTTTTTCTAAAAAACTTTCTAAATCTTTATCAATCCAGAAAATCGCATCTGCATTTTCAAGCATTTTTGCATGTGAAGGTTTTAAAGTAAAACTATGTGGGGATGCNGTTCCCTCTAAAATAAGATCTAACTTACCTTTATTTCCCATTACATTTGATATAAGAGAGTGTAGTGGNTGTATNGTTGTTACNACTTTAATTTCAGCATTAACTCCAGTAATAAAACTAATTGGAATTATTGATANAATTAAATATTTAAAAAAANTNTTAATTTTGTTTGACTTAAACATANTTTACCCTCTTATTATATTTTGAATTTATTAAAATANTNTTTACTTTATAACATGTAATGTTATATTGTTACATCATTAAAATTATTATAGCAACATTAAAATGAAAAAAAATAAACCTTTAGTAAAATTAAATAANGCAGGTGTTTATAGAGATGAAAAATGGNTAGTTAAAGGTNTTTCATTNGANATAAATAANNAAGAAATNGTNACNTTAATAGGNCCNAATGGATCTGGNAAAACNACTACAGGTAAATTAATTTTAGATATACTTCAACCTGANGAAGGAAGNGTAAGTTTAAATACNAAACAAATNNCATATGTNCCTCAGAANATNAATATNGATTGGGCAATACCACTAAGGGTAATAGATTTCATGAATATTACCTCAAAACTCGATAAATCAAAAATTATACAAAGTTTAGAATTAACAGGTGTTGATCACTTAATTTATAAAAATCTTTTGAACTTATCTGGTGGAGAATTTCAAAGAGTTATGATTGCAAGATCAATAGCCAAAAAACCTGAATTATTAATTTTAGATGAACCTGTCCAAGGAGTTGATTTTAATGGTGAAATAAAATTATATAATTTGATTAAAGAAATATCTGATAAACTTAAATGTGGTATTTTACTCATATCTCACGATATTCATTTTGTTATGTCATCTACAGACCATGTTATTTGCTTAAACGGTCATGTTTGTTGCTCTGGGACACCTAACGATGTTGCGAAAAANCCAGCCTATATAGAACTATTTGGAGAAACTGCAGCTTCTGCAATTTCATTATACAGGCATGATCATAACCATACTCATAATCAAGATGGAAGTATTTCGAAATGATCTTAGATGATTTTTTTACAAGAGCTCTTTTAGCTGGCATAGGGATGGCAATTGTTGCTGGACCATTAGGATGTTTTGTTATTTGGAGAAGATTAGCTTATTTTGGGGATACTCTTGCTCATTCAGGTTTACTTGGGGTCACAATAGGCTTCATTTTAAATATAGATTTATCTTTATCTGTTTTTGTAATTTCTGGAATTATTGCTTTACTTCTAATAGTTTTACAAAAGAAAACTAAATTAGCTGGTGACGCTTTACTAGGTTTGCTTGCTCATTCTTCACTTGCCATCGGACTTGTTTTTATAGCAATACTTACAACGATTCGTTTTGACTTAATGGGACTTTTAGTTGGTGATATACTCTCTGTAACTATAAATGACATAATTATAATTTGGCTAGGAGGAAGTTTAATCTTATTAGTCTTATTTTATATCTGGAAATCCTTGTTCGCAGCAACTGTAAGTTATGATCTTGCAAAAGCTGAAGGAATGAACCCTGATGTTTCAAATTATATATTTACTGTGATTTTAGCTGGTATTATTGCTATATCTATCAAAATGATTGGTGTTTTATTAATTACAGGTTTGCTATTAATACCGCCTGCCATGTCTAGAAACTTTAGCACGAGCCCAATTCAAATGATGTTTTTTTCAATCATTGGTGGCATTTTATCTGTTGTAATAGGTTTATTTTGTTCTTTAGAATTAAATACTCCTTCAGGACCAAGTATTATAGTTGCTTCATTAATGCTTTTTATCATCTCCTTATTTTTCAAAAAAGGAATGACTATTGTGCAAAAATCAAAAATTTGATATTTTGAAGTTATGTTAGAATTGTCATTTAATCAGGAAACAGTACACAAACTTTTACAGGCATCTGATAAACCTTTAAAGGCATATAATATTCTCTTTGAAACACAAAAATTAGGAATTAAGTCCCCTACTCAAGTTTATAGAGCATTAGATAAATTAATTGAATTAGGTAAGGTTCATAAAATTGAAAGTAAAAACGCATTCGTAGCCTGCAGTAAAATTAATTGTTCAAATCAAAATTCTACATTTTTTTTAATTTGCGATAATTGTGAAAATATCATTGAACTTGAAGATCAAGAAATTACAGACCAGTTAAATAAAACTTGCGAAAGATTTGGAAGTACATATAAAAATCATACTATAGAAATATCTGGTACTTGTACAAACTGTAATTAATTTTTGAATTCTAATTCAAAAANTTATAAATAATTACCTATCTCTTCAAAAACAGAGAACATTAATTCTTCAGTTTTTATATTAATTGGATCTGATGCCGAAGACATCCTTATAATCGTCAATTCTTTTTTAGGGTTAACCCATATATTTTGACCATGTATACCTATTGCACAAAATTGATTTTCACCAAAACCAGTTTGATACCATTTTGACCTATAATTTCCTTTAGGAAACCTCTCTAAATTGTCTTGAGCTAAATAACATGAATTATCTCTTGGATTAACAAAGTCATGTATCCATGATTCAGGAATAATGTTTCCATTATTGTTAGAGCCTTCACATCTTGTTAATTCAGCTAGAGTTAATAAATCATATGGAGAAATACTTATTCCTCCAGCAGATCTTGAGGCACCTAACCTATCTAATGTTACATTTGAAGAAAATTGTAATTGTGAGGGAATAAAAAGTAATTTTGATAAAACGTTGTAATATTTATCATTGGTTAATCTTTCAATNACCCATCCTAACAAATCACTGTGAGGTGANGAATAATGATATTTNGTACCATGAGATAANTCNGANGATGGTAANTTAGATAAAAAATCATACATNCCTNGAGGNAAATCTTTTATTGAACCATCAATTAAATCCCANCCNGTACAAGATCTATATTTTTTAAATATTTCAGCTTNACCGGTATAATCTTCAATAAAGCCTGANGAAACATTCATATCTAAAACATTTCTAACTGTTGCNTTTTCATATGCNGAACCTTTANTTTCAGGAATTATTTTTGAAATTTTAGTGTTTAAATCTAAATTAATTTCTCTAGATAAAACTCCAAGAAGTAGTGAAGTGATTGATTTAGAAATAGAAAAAACAATATGGGGAGTATTATAGTCAGTAAATTGATCAAAGTATTCAAATATTAATTTTCCCTTTGACATAACCAAAAAAGCATCAGTATCACAAAGTTTTAATACTTCTGACAAATNTTTAGTCTTCCCATNATGATTAATTTGAAGNTGTAAAAGATTTTGNTATTTTTTATCAAAATTTGGTNCTTGATTATTGCAAGTTTGTANNTNTGCNNTAGGTATTATNTTTCTAACATTTACAAAGGACCATTTGGTAAAGGGATATTTTCTCCAGTTTTCNAATGTAACTTGGTGACTTATATCTACTGGGTTACCCTGCATTAATTTATCAAATTGAAAATATGTCATATTTGTACTTTTTTTAAATAGATTTATTTTAATTAATATTATTAGTTTTTAAATGAAAAAATTTGTAAAGTACTGNTATGGACAAAGAANTATATATGAAAAATCTATGGAATAAATATCANCAAACTAAAGATTTAAAGTTTTTAATTGAAGCATGNGAGAATGCACCCTTTTTTGGAAACCCNGAAATGGGNANAGAGATAGCAANAATTTTAAAAAAAATTAAATCTTAAATTTTATATGAAAAAATTTCCTCCAGAGCGAATAGTTTGCCTAACTGAAGAAACAGTNGAAACAATNTATTTNCTGGGNGAAGAAAAAAGAATAGTTGGNGTAACTGGNTATGCTACAAGACCTAANNAAGTAAGAAATGAGAAACCAAGAATATCAAGTTTTATATCAGCTAATATAGATAAAATTNTTGATTTANAACCTGATCTTATATTGGCATTCTCTGATATTCAATCAGAAATNGTTTCCAATTTGATAAAAAAAGGACAAAGCGTTCTATGTTTTAACCAAAGAGATATTGAAGGCATTTTTAATATGATACAAACTATCTCTAATTTGTTAGACATAAAACAAAAAGGAATAAACTTAATATCAAAATTAAAAAATCACATTTATCAAATAGAAAATAAATATAATAATTACAATAAGTTAAAAGTTTATTTTGAAGAATGGAATGATCCTCTAATAACTGGTTTAAAATGGGTTTCAGAATTAATTAATATAGCCGGTGGAGAAGATATTTTTTATAAAAAATCATTTAATGAACTTGCTAAAGATAGAATTATATCTGAAGAAGATGTTATAAAAGGAAATCCAGATATAATAATAGGATCCTGGTGTGGTAAAAAAGTTAACTTTGATCAAATAAGAAATAGAAAAGGCTGGAATAAAGTAAATGCTATTAAGTATGATAAAATTTATGAAATAAAATCTCCTTTAATTTTACAGCCAGGGCCAGCTGCTCTAACAGATGGTCTTGACCAGATTGTAAAAATTTTAAATATCAGTAGATAAGTCTATTGTATTAAAGGTAATTTTACTTTAATTTTAGAATATATGTATTTAGCAAGATCAATTATTTAGAGGGAAAACAATGAGTAATTTAAATAATGTAAAAATTGGAAATGTAAAAGTTACTGTTCTAGAAGATGGTTATTTAAATTTACCAAAAGAAGTACTTAAAAATATAAG
>FUFK010050130.1_pt1 | contig 13969 bp, 19 predicted proteins | sample 1021851 | NCBI WGS metagenome assembly FUFK01 (sample SAMEA51879418, study PRJEB19060) | metagenome | reverse complement strand
TGAACAAAATACATCAATTATGAATAATTTTCTTTCGCAATCTTCTGATACTAAGATCTTCAAAAGAAGTGACTTTAAAGTTGTCTCTAAAGTTAGACCTTCAAATGAAATCCTGAACAATCTTTTGTTTACATTTAATGTATGTAGATTTGTAAAATCAAATGCAATTGTAATCTCACAAAATAATGCAACTATTGGAATAGGATCAGGACAACCAAGTAGACTGGATAGCTGCAAGATTGCTGTAAATAAAATGAAAAAATTGAGAAAAATTGATAGTAAAGAAAAAGTCGTAGCCGCGTCTGACGCTTTTTTCCCTTTTGTAGATGGAATTGAAACTTTAGTACAAGCTGGTGTTGAGGCTATAATTCAACCAAGCGGATCAATTAGAGATAAAGAAATTATAAATTTTGCAAATAAAACAAATACTATTCTTGTCTTTTCTAAGACAAGACATTTTAAACATTAAGAAATTTTATCTATTTTAGCTGCAAGTATGAAGTCACTTTCAGCTAGACCATTTATTGCATGAGTAAATATCTTTATCTTTGCGTATCCCCAACCAAACCAAATATCAGGATGATGACCTTCGGTTTCAGCAATACTTCCAACTTTGTTGACAAATTCTTGGCTTTCAAGGAAATTTTTAAATTTAAATTCTTTAATTAGATAATAGTTTTTACTTTCATCGGGTTTAACATCCCAACCATCAACTTTTTTTAGATATTTGTGTATCTCGTCAATTTTGAAACTCGGAATCCCACCTTCACACGGAATACATTTTTTTTCTGCTAAATCGCTCATAATTNCTTAAAATGGAGCGGGCAATGGGACTTGAACCCACGACCTTCTCGTTGGCAACGAGACGCTCTACCACTGAGCTATGCCCGCCTATTTAATTACNTTGAAGTTAAAGGCTTTTTAAAAATTAAGCAAGCGACAAATTGATTAGTCTAAATTAAGAATTCTTTAGGCTTTGGTATNGATATTATTTAAACTCTTTGCTACAATTTANTTATGAATAACGAAACAAAATTACCAAAAAAAATACCAGTTTTTCCTTTATCAAATTTTATATTTTTTCCAAATACAAGCGCTCCTCTAAATATTTTTGAACCAAGATATATTCAAATGATAGACGACAGTATGAAGAGTGACAGGATTATTGGAATGATACAGCCAAAAAAATCTGGGGATACAAAAAAACCTGATCTATTTAAAATTGGATGTATGGGAAAAATTACAAGTTTTAATGAGACTGATGATGGTAGGTATATAGTTATCTTAAATGGTTTAATAAGATTTAAAATAATCAATGAAATTGAAAGTGATAAATCATATAGAATGTGTGAAGTTGATCATAAAGATTTTGAACAAGACCTTAGTGAGAAAAAGGAACCTATTAAATTTTCAGATTTAAGACTTATCTTTGATAATTTAAGATCATTATTTGAAAAGCAGGGTTATTTGATTAATTGGAAAGAATTCGAAAAACAAGACTTAAGTCAAACAATTAATACTTTAGCGATGGCTTCACCTTTTACGCTTGAAGAAAAACAAATGCTTCTAGAAACAAAGAATCTTAATTATAGAAAAGAAAAATTAGAACAAATAATTAACACCTATCTTAAAGATAACTTTAGTAATAAAACTATTCAGTAATTAAAAATTAAATCCCTTATTTGCAAATTTCTCTGAAATTTTCTTTAAGAAAAAACTGTTATCTAAAGTNTCTGAAATTTTTTTGTTATCTAGTATTTTAAATCTGTTTTCTTTTTCAAAAAAATTGTGNAGAAAATCAATGCCATACGCAAAAAAGAAATTATTATGTTTCCTNTCTTTTTCAAAAGANANNATAGCAGTTGATANCTCTAAACCTAGATCTANATTTTTTTGAATTTGATCAGTTAAAGATTTTATATCTCTTACTGTCATGTTAAATCCCTGCCCTGCTAAAGGATGGACTTTATGAAGAGTGTCTCCAAAGGATAAAATATTTTTATGAGTATATTTTTTTGATAAAAAGAAATTTAACTTAAATTTATCTACATTAAAAAATTTTTTAATTTTATAAAATTTGTTATATTTTTTAACAAGCTCTTTAAATTCATTTTCATTTATATCTAGCTTATCGGTTACCGAATAAACTAGGGAAGTTTTCGAATTAGAAATTGGTAAGAAAGCTAAGGGGCCCCTTTTTGTAAAAATCTGAACTGATGTATTATTTTTTAATTTTTGATGATCAATCACNGAAATATAGGATGTGCTTTTGTAATCTTTTTTTATGTTTTGAAAAAAGAATTTTTTATTAATAATGTTATTTGTTTCTGAATTAACAAAAAATTGAAAATCTTTTTTCTTTAATAATTTTAAGTAATCAGAATCCTTTTTGATATTGCTTTCTTTGAAATCTTTTCTTTTCTTTAATTTTTTATAAACACTGTCAAATAAAAGGTGATTTTTCACTATAAAGAAAAGCGAATTTTTATTATCAAACTTTAAAAAAGTTTCTTTGGAGTCGTTTTTATAAAGAAAAATTTTACTTATTTTTTGACCAATTTTTTCAACATCNAAGTCGTACTTTTTCAAAAACTTAATATTTTCAAAAGATAATCCAATAGTCCTGTTATAGTTAATTTTTGCTAACTTATTTTTTTTTTGATGGTACAGATGAACTGATATCCCTTTTTTAATTAAAACTTGAGATAAAATTAAGTTCGTTAAGTTTTTTCCAAATAAGCAAATTTTCATAAATATTTTTAATTTTAACAATAAATATTAAATGATACAAAGTGATAAATTTGATTCTTTATGAATTTAAAAATTAAGAATATCGATCTAAAAGCATTTATATTTAATCGCTTAATTGAAATTTTTGCAATTGGGCTGTTTCTGTTGGCAATTTTACTGTCTTTGGCAGTGATGACTTACACACCGGATGATCCAAATTTTATATTTTCTGAGGGACAAAAAGTTAAAAATTTGCTCGGAATTAATGGAAGTATAATATCAGACTTTTTTTTTCAATCGGTTGGATTAATAAGTTATTTCATTCCTATAACAATTATCTTTTCAGCAATTAATATTTTTTTTAAAAAGACACCAAGTATNATTGTAAATAATATTTTTTTAGTAGTTTGNTATAGTTTAATCGGAACTTTCTTTTTAAGTGTTTTTTTAACATCGCCCTACTTTCTTTACATTAATGGAAATGGTGGATTTGTTGGTAATTTNTTAAATGAGTCAGTTTTTTTAAAACTTGAGTTCTTGGATAATAAAATTACTTATTATTTTTCTTTAATAACTTTTANTCTTTTATTTGTATTNAGTTTAAATCCAAATTCTTATTGGATTAAAATATTCATAAGAAAGAAAAAAGGTGATCAAGTTAAAGATCAAATCATAAGTCAGGATNCACAATNTAAAGAAAAAGAAACNNTTCAAGANACTTTTAANCTCANTGAGTCCATTTCTGANCCNAAAAAAGTNGGTNCTTTCAAACTTCCNTCACTTGATTTCCTTAANGNTCCAGANAAGAAAGTTAAAAATGCAAAAGAAGAAAAAAAAGTTGATGCTGATTTTTTGGAAAAAGTATTGTTAGATTTTGGTGTACAAGGAAAAATAACAAAAATAAGTACGGGTCCAGTTGTTACTCTTAATGAGTTTGAACCTGCTGCGGGAGTTAAAGTCTCAAAAATCGTAAACCTCTCTGAAGATATAGCGAGAAATACAAGCTCTGAGTCTGCGAGGATTTCTACAATTCCAGGATCTAGTACTATCGGTATTGAGCTCCCAAATTCATCTCGAGACAATGTTATGTTAAGAGAAATAATATCTAGTCCAAAATTTAACAATAAGGATTTAAAATTACCNATAGCTCTTGGTAAAAGTATTTCTGGTCAACCATTAATTGGAGATTTAACCTCAATGCCACATCTTTTGATTGCTGGTACCACCGGCTCTGGTAAATCTGTATGTATAAATACGATTATTCTTTCATTGCTATACAGACACAAACCAGAAATTTGTAAGTTCATTTTAATTGATCCTAAGATGTTAGAGCTTTCGACATATGAAGGAATTCCCCATCTATTATGTCCTGTGATAACTGAGGCAAAAAAAGCTGCCTCAGTTTTAGGTTGGGTAGTAAAAGAAATGGAAAATAGATACAAGTTAATGACTAAGGTTGGCGTTAGAAATATTGACAGTTACAACGCTAAACACAAAATTTCTATGCCTTACATTGTAGTTATAGTAGACGAAATGTCAGATCTTATGTTGGTTGCTAGTAAGGACATTGAAAATTGTATTCAGAAACTCTCTCAAATGGCAAGGGCCGCAGGTATTCATATAATAATGGCAACACAAAGACCTAGCGTTGATGTTATAACAGGTACTATCAANGCAAATTTCCCAACTCGTATTTCTTTTCAAGTTTCTTCAAAAATTGATAGTAGAACAATTCTTGGAGAACAAGGTGCTGAACAATTATTAGGGAAAGGGGATATGCTTTTTATGTCTTCTGCTAATCGAATTACAAGAATACATGCCCCATTTGTTTCGGATAATGAAATTGAAAAAATAAATTCTTTTCTTAAATCACAAGGAGATCCAGAATATGTTGATGAAATCTTAAATTTATCTTCTGAAAGTCCATCTGATGATGGATCTGACGACTCAGATCAAGATGATGAGCTTTACAATAAAGCCCTTGAAATAGTCAAATCTGAGGGAAAAGCATCAACCTCTTTTTTGCAAAGAAAACTTCAAATAGGTTACAATAGGGCNGCGAGAATAATAGATATTATGGAAAGTAGAGGCATTGTCAGTAAAGCTAATCATGTTGGCAAAAGAGAATTGTTGTAATGAGAACAATTTTTCTGATTTTAATCATTTTTTTTATATTCGCTCAAAAACATGCTTACACAGAACCTAAAATTATTAAAAAAATTTCTGAGATTGAAAATTTTACATTTGATTTTGAACAACTAATTAACGATAAAAAAGAAACTGGTAACTGTATTATTTCATTTAATAATAAAATGATGTGCAAATACGATGAGACTGGGAAGTTAATCGTATCTAATGGAAAGACACTTTTAATCAAAAACAAAAGCTCAAATTTTGCGAATACTTATAAAACTGAAAATACTTACTTTAAATATTTTCTTAATAAAGAATTTTTAATCTCGAAAATTGTGGGAAATGTAGTCGAAAAAGAACAAAATTTTCTCCTATTAATTAATGATCAAAGTAATCAATTAAGTATTTTTTTTGATAAAAAAAATTACTTAATTAAAGGCTGGGAAACTATTGATTTATATGGCAACAAAGTAANGTCCAATATTNTNGTTAAAAATATTAATCAAGAGTTGTCTGATAATATTTTTAATCTTAATCTTTATAACTAGCNAGCTCTGATATTAAGGTTTTCTTCTTTAAAAATTTTCATCCCTCTTGCTAAATAATTTTTTATCGCATTAGGATGATCTAGTGTACAAGTATGAACCCACATTCTTTTAATTTTTTTTTCAAAGGATTTTAAAATTGCAGTTGTTAAAGCATAACCACCAACTCCTTTACCAAAATAATCTTCAAACAAACCTAAGTATGCAAGTTCTGTCTCATTTTTTTCTGGATGATGTATAAGTTCAAAATATCCAACTAAATCTTNNCCATTCTTTATTACGTANGTTTCTAGATTTTTATTTGAGACATAATTTGACCANTGAAGATCNGTCCAAATCAATCTATCAGTCCATCGATATTTTTTACCAATTTGTTTATAGAAAAACTTNTTCAGTTGGAAATCTGGTTTTGTTTTTTCCACGGAATAATTATCTTCTGGCTTATCTTTTTTAATTAGATCATTGATATTTTTTAATTCTAAAAAATTTCTTTTTACACTAATTATCATTGAACCATTCTCCCTACTTTTTCACCACCAAACAAATGAAAGTGTAAATGAGGCACTTCTTGGCCACCATTATCTCCTACGTTTGATAAAGTTCTAAATCCNTCATTATCGATGCTCGATATACCAATCTTTTTTGCAACAGTTGAAATTCCTTTCATAAGTCCAACTATTTCGTCTGAACTGGCTTTAGAAGTAAAATCCTCTAAATTAACATATTTACCTTTTGGAATTACCAAAGCATGAACTTTTTTTTGTGGATTTATATCATGAAAAGATAAAACAAATTCGTCCTCATAGATTTTTTTGCATGGTATCTCGCCTCTCAGAATTTTTGCAAAAATGTTATTGTCGTCGTAGCTCATTTTTTTCTTTTATCTAGTTCTTTCATAACATCTTCCATTTTGACGTTATTTGCTTCGAGATACACAATCAGATGATACAATACATCGGCTGTCTCATGAACTTTATTTGTATTATTTTCCACAGCCTCAATTAATTCTTTAACTTCNTCTTTNACCTTTTCTACTGACAATTCTTTGTTAGCTAATAATTTATTTGTATAAGATTCGCTTTGAGGTTTAGTCTTCCTNTCTCTTACCATTAAAATTATATCTTCCAGAGTTTTNAGCATNTTANGTTCTAACAGGAATTCCTTTAGACTCCAAATATTGCTTTGCTTCTTTCACNGAGTATTTTCCATAATGAAANATTGATGCTGCAAGAACTGCACTAGCTTTACCTGATTTAATACCCTCTACTAAGTGATCAAGATTTCCAACACCACCAGATGCAATTAAAGGAATATTTACCTTGGAAGATATTTTAGACATTAACTCAATATCGTAACCAACCTGTGTTCCATCTCTATCCATTGAAGTAACTAACAACTCACCAGCTCCGCTATCTTCCATTTTTTTAGCATATTCCAATGCATCAATGCCGCTATTGTTTCTTCCTCCATGAGTGAAAACTTCCCACTTATCTCCGTTTTTTTTTGCATCTATTGCAACAACAATACATTGGGAACCAAATTTTTTAGAACTATCAACCACGACTTTGGAATTTTCTACTGCAGCAGTATTAATTGAAACTTTGTCAGCTCCACAGTTCAATAATTTATTAATATCATCAACACTTCTTACTCCACCACCTACTGTTAGAGGCACAAAACATTTCTTTGAAGTNTTCTCGACAACCTCATAAATAGTATCCCTATTCTCATTTGAAGCAGTAATATCTAAAAAACAAATTTCATCTGCTCCACCATCACTATAGATTTTTGCTTGCTCAACAGGATCGCCAGCATCTTTCAGATCAACAAAGTTTATACCCTTAACTACACGACCATTTTTAACGTCTAAGCAGGGTATAATTCTATTTTTAAGCATCTTCTTTAGCCAGCTCCTCTAATTTAATATCACCATCGTATATTGCTTTGCCAACTATAACACCTTCAATATTTTTTAATGTCTTAGCTTTTTTGATATCCTCTATTGATGATACACCACCAGAAATTATTACAGGACAATTGGAAATTTCAGCAACCTTTAATGTTTCCTCAAAATTTGGACTTTCTTTTGTACCATCTTTATTAATATCAGTAAAAATTAGTCTACTAATACCGTAGTCATTTACTTCAGTTAAAAAATCTAAAGTTGATATGCCTGAACTTTCTTTCCAACCTGATAACGAGAGTTTTCCATCTTTTGCATCCAAACCTAATGCAATTTTTTTTGGAAATTTCTTACAAGCCTTTTTCAAAAAATTTTTATCTTTAATAGCCGCACTTCCTAAGATTATTTTATCTACACCTATATCAGCATATTCTTGAATACTATCAAAATCTCTCACGCCTCCTCCTACCTCTACTTTAAAATCAAATTTACTCACTATCTCCTTAATAATATCAAGATTAACCGTTTCTCCCGCTAAAGCTCCATCAAGATCAACGATGTGCAAGTTTTTGAACCCTTTATCAATAAATTGTGTTGCCTGTTCGACTGGTGACATTTGGTATTCTGTCTTTTGACTAAAATCACCTTTAATTAATCTTACACACTTTTTATCTTTAATATCAATTGCAGGAAATATTTTCATTATCTTTTATTTTTAAGAACAATTTTATTATAAGAAAACGTTGTTGTTCCAGTGTCACCTATTCTGTACATACCTATCTTAATGTAAGGTCTATTAGGTCCATAAGGTCCATCCGTTTTTTTCGTGTCCAATGGAACATTTAAATGCTGAATGATTAATTCACCATCTAAGTAATATTTTGCTGATATTTTTTTTTCTTTATTAATATATTCTACTTCAGCTTTAAAATTTTTTCTTTCTCCTGGTTTTAAGTATGAATCGTATGATAATTGCTTACAATTTGGTTTAAAACAATCGATGCTATGTTGATTTCTAATCATCCAATCTTTATTAACTGAAACCATTGAAGGAGGTTTCCCTTTTGATCTACCATCATGTATTTGAAAGAAGTGCGATCTATACTGAGGTGCTCCTGCTGTTAAAATCTCTGCCTCAAAGATATTTTTGCCAGGTGAAAGTTTATGCGTAATTTCCTGTCTACCAGAGTATTTGTACCCCCCTGTTGGTTTTTTATCAGATTTACATTTACCAATATCACCCTTATTTAACTTAAATATTGCACTATCTACTTTAAATTCATTTTTGCTATAGGTTTTTTTTGGTTTACCATTAATTACAAGTGCTTCTTTGTTAACTAATCCACACGAAATCTTCCACTTATTTTTTATTATCCATTCCTGAGAAAATGAAAAACTTTGAAACACAAAAATAATAAAGAAGAAGGTAAATAAAAGTCTCATAAACTATAATCTCATAAAATTATCTATTATTTGTAAACCTAATTTATCACTTTTCTCAGGGTGAAATTGGGTACCAAAGATGTTTTCCTTTTCAATGGCACAAACATGTTTTGATGAATATTCAGTTGTTGCTGAAATAGAATTTTGATTGTTTGGTACAAACTCATAACTATGAACAAAGTACATGTGTGACTTATCTTTTATATTTTTAAATATTTTACTATCTTTAACAATATTTATTTCGTTCCACCCAATGTGGGGAAGTTTGTATTTACCGCCTCGATTATTTATTTTTGTCACTTTCCCTGGGATCCAGCCTAATCCCTTTGTCTCTGACTCTTCATATCCAACATCAGCGAACATTTGTAATCCAACACATATTCCAAGAAGAGGTTTTTTCTTATTCATTACAAAATCATTTAGGCAATCCACAAGTCCACTAATAGATTGCAATGCATTTACACAACTTTTGAATGACCCCTGTCCCGGCAAAACAACTTTATCAGCAGATTTAATTTTACCTACATCAGAAGTTACCTCGATTTTAATTTTATTTTCAGCTACTTCTTTAAATGANTTAATNACAGAGCTTATGTTCCCTGATTTGTAATCAACAATNGTTACGTTCATTAATTTTTATAAAGAGCCCTTAGTAGATGGCACAACTTTTTTATTTTTTGGATCTATTTCTAATGCAGCTCTAAGTGATCTTGCTAAACCTTTAAAACACGACTCTACTTTGTGGTGACTATTGTCTCCATATAAATTCTCAATATGTAATGTAATTCCTGCAGATTGTGAAAAAGCTTGAAACCATTCCTTAAAAAGTTCTGTGTCCATTTCTCCAAGTTTTTCTACTTTCAAATCCACTTTCCAAATTAAGTACGGTCTGTTTGAAACGTCTAATGCAACTCTAGTTAAAGTTTCATCCATTGGTATCATTGCGTGAGCATATCTTTTAATTCCAATGAATTTTTTTGATGCTTTTTTAAGACATTCACCAATAGCAATACCAGTATCTTCTGTTGTGTGATGGAGATCTATGTGTGTNTCTCCTTTTGCTTTNACCTTTAAATCAATTGATGAATGTTTAGAAAGTTGTTCAAGCATATGATCAAGAAAACCTATTCCAGTATCGATTTTGTATTGACCTTTACCGTCAATATTTAATTCAACGTCAATTTTTGTTTCTTTTGTTTTTCTTGTTATTGATGCTTTTCGCTTCATATATACCTACGTATATCTATATTATTTAGTCATATCAACAAAACTAATTTGCCACTTGAAGAATAGAAATTCATATCCATCTATATCCTCATGACAACGATTGTATTAGTAAGAAAAAAAAATGACGTAGTTGTGGCAAGTGANGGCCAGGTCAGTATGGGAAATACNGTAATTAAAAGCAATGCTAACAAAGTTCGTAAAATTGAGAAACGAAATGTGATTGCAGGTTTTGCTGGTTCAACAGCAGATGCGTTAACTCTTTTTGAGAGACTAGAAGCTAAACTTGAAAAACATGCTGGAAATTTAACCCGTGCCGCAGTCGAACTTGCTAAAGATTGGAGAACCGATAAATATTTAAGGAGACTTGAAGCATTAATGGCAATTGGTGATAAAGAAAAAAGTTTTATTATTTCAGGAACCGGAGACGTTTTAGAACCTGAAGGAGATGTTATTGGAATTGGATCAGGTGGAAACTACGCTCTTGCAGCTGCAAAGGTTTTAATGGATACAGAATTGAATGCTGAAGAAGTGGCAAAAAAAGCAATTAAAGTTGCAGCTGATATTTGTGTATTTACAAATGATAATATTAGAATTGAGAAAATATAATGGAAAAATCAAATATTAAATCATTTCCAAAAAAAAATTCTGAGGAAAAGAAGAATCACATAGATTCTCTTTCGCCAAGAGAAATTGTATCTGAATTAGATAGATACGTCGTAGGGCAAAACAAAGCCAAGAGAGCTGTTGCTATTGCTCTTAGAAATAGATGGAGAAGACANGCNTTAAAAGGTGAAATGAGAGATGAGGTTCTACCTAAAAATATATTAATGATTGGACCAACAGGTGTTGGTAAAACTGAGATATCAAGAAGGCTATCTAAATTAGCAGAAGCCCCATTTGTAAAAGTTGAAGCCACAAGATTTACGGAGGTTGGTTATGTTGGAAGAGATGTAGAACAAATTATTAGAGACTTGCTAGAAATTGCAATTGCAATGGAAAAAGTTAAAAAAAGAAAAGAAGTTCACGCAAAAGCACAAAAACTTGCAGAAGAAAGGGTTTTAGATGCGCTTGTAGGAAATAAAGCGAGTGTAGCAACAAGAGAAAGTTTTAGAAAGAGACTTAGAAACGGAGATTTAGACGACAACGAAATTGAAGTTCCAGTTAATGAAAGTGGAAACATGCCAAGCTTTGAAATACCTGGAATGCCTGGAGCAAATGTTGGAATGATTAATATTAGTGACATGTTGGGTAAATCAATGGGCAACAAATCAAAAAAGAAAAAGATGACTGTTAAAGAGTCTCATGAAATCTTATTAAATGAAGAGGCTGATAAACTTATTGAACAAGATAAAATTATTAAATCTGCAAAAAATGTAACTGAAAATAACGGAATTGTTTTCTTAGATGAAATTGATAAAATTTCTGCAAGAACTGACAGGGTTGGTGGAGATGTATCAAGAGAAGGAGTTCAAAGAGATTTATTGCCATTAATAGAAGGTACTACTGTAAGCACAAAGTATGGACCAGTAAAAACAGATCATATATTATTTATAGCATCAGGAGCCTTCCAACTTGCTAAACCTTCTGATTTACTTCCTGAATTACAAGGAAGATTACCAATTAGAGTTGAGCTTGATGCATTAAACAGTTCTGACTTTAAAAGAATTTTAAAAGAACCAGATAACAGTTTAATTAAACAGTATAAGGCATTATTAAAAACTGAAAATGTCGATTTAGAATTCTCAGAAGACGGAATTGACACTATTGCTAATCTAGCAAGCGAAGTAAACTCATCTGTTGAAAATATTGGTGCAAGAAGACTTCACACTATAATTGAAAGAGTTTTGGATGAAATCAGTTTCACAGCAACAGACAGATCAGGTGAAAAAATTGTGATTGATTCAAAATATGTAAAAGAAAATCTTGGACAATTAGTAAAAGATAACGATTTATCTAAATTTATTCTTTGATTTTAAATAAACATTAAAAGAACCTAANTTCTTTTCNTCNGTANTATCAATANTTTTAATCTTNTTCATAAGCTCANTATTNGAATTAATAAANTCAGGTATAGANTGTTTTAATATGCTTANNTCNGANGATTTNTAAGGNTCTTCNGCAGATTTAGATCTCATTCCTTTGCCAGTAATTATATTNACTNTTGAAAATTGTTTCTCGAAACATTCNTTAATAGTTTTNTCAACAAATTTATTNGCNTNNTCCAGACNANAACCATGTAAATCTATAANNAATGTAGATTTATTTTTANTTATTNAANGNTCNTTTANTTCNTCNTTAGGATTTATNTTATCTTTGCTTTTAATAAATTTATTCCAGTCCTTAAGATCTTTATCTGATAGTTTTTTGCTCAAATATTAAATATTAGTCTCAACTAGTATCCAATTGGGATCATTAGAATTTAAATTTCTTGAGAATCTCCAAGTATCATANACTTTTTTAACTTTTTCTGGGTCGCCNGTNANNATNTTNGAATTTTTATCCCTATTGCATGATATNATTTCNCTTATAAANTCTACTGTNACTTCAAGNACATTNTCTTTTTGCTCNTGNTTTTTAATTTCTGCTGAGTTTATTCCAATAAAAGTTGTCTCNGACTTTATNCCNTTTTTTTCTCTATTAGAAATTGCTTCCTGAAATTGATTTAAAACTTTTTTATCTAATAAGTTTTTAATCTCTTTTATTGATCCTTTTGAAAAATTCGTGATGATTGTTTCATAAGCAACTTTTGCCCCTTCAATAAAATCTTTCTTGGCATTTTCATCGAAGGTTTTGAAGTTAGACTTTTCCGCAGTCTTCATTTCTGGCATTTCGTGTGGAAAGCTATTAGAAATATCTTCTTCATAGCCAGATCTTTTGCCTAAGATGCCTCTTAATCTTAGAAAAATAAAACCAGCTATCATGGCTAACAAAATAATGTCTAGATATTCAAAACTATAATTCATTCCATAATAATATTTACTCTATTGCTTAATTTCAACNAGCAAATTAGATTAAAGACAAATGAACACAGCTTTTATTAATTATTTTGTTTGTTCCTCTCATAGAAATATACCTTTTCATTCAAATTGGAGGTCAAATTGGAGCTTTTAACACTATTTTAATAATCATGTTAACAGCTGTAATAGGTATTTTTTTTGTTAGGTTGCAAGGATTAAGCACATTAAGATCAGGGGTAACACAACTTTACAGAAATCAAATTCCAATATATGAATTAATTTCAGGAGCTGCTTTAGCTTTAGCTGCATTACTTTTGATTATTCCAGGATTTGCTACAGATATTTTTGGCTTTTTATTAGTTATGCCATTTACAAGGAATATAATTTTTAGATATTTTGGAAAAAAATACGAAAAAAAAAATAATTATACAAAGACAAATCAAAAAGATGATTTGATTGAGGGAGAATATGAGGATAAGGACAATTAATGGATAATAAATATAGAATACTATCAGAATTTATAAAACATTTATCAACAGAAACAATTGATATAGAGAGTTATCTTTACACTAAAGAGAATATTTCAAAATATAAACTTTATATCGATATTAATACAAAGCCATTAAAAAACAAAATGGCTGAAGTATCAATTTCTACAAAATTTAAAAATGATGATGAGACACAGAAAAGTAGTTACTTCGAAATGATATATGCAACTATTGTGAAAATTGATGATAATGTTAATACAAAAGAAGAGCTTGAGCCAATTTTTTTAAAACATGTGCCAAGTGAGGTTTATCCGAAAATTGAAAAAATATTTTTAGATTTACTAAAATACACAGGTTTCCCAAATGTAAAATTAGAATCAAAAGTTGATTTTGAGGAATTATTTAAAAAAAGGAATAATTAAAGTTGCTTCTTAAAAGAATTTTTTTTAAATTCACTGTGCTTTTTTAATTCATCTGATGAAGGTAATATAATTTTTTTACAATAATCTGTATTTCTTGAATTTAGATTAATTTTTTTATCTT
>FUFK010047890.1_pt1 | contig 13969 bp, 9 predicted proteins | sample 1021851 | NCBI WGS metagenome assembly FUFK01 (sample SAMEA51879418, study PRJEB19060) | metagenome | reverse complement strand
CAAGCCTTGGAACATTTTCGCAAACTATTGGCTCTCTAAAAACTGTACCACCGAGGATATTTCTTATTGTTCCGTTTGGGGAACGCCACATTTCTTTTAGCTTAAATTCCTTTACCCTATCTTCATCTGGTGTGATAGTTGCGCATTTAACTCCTACACCATATTTTTTTATTGCATTAGCTGAGTCTACAGTAACTTTATCATTAGTTTTATCTCTGTTCTCTACGCCTAGATCATAATAGTCTAGTTCTATATCAAGGTAGGGAAGTATTAATTTATCCTTAATGAATTGCCATATAATTCTTGTCATTTCATCACCATCAATTTCGACGAGTGGTGTTTTTACTTTAATTTTGCCCATTGTTTTCTAATAGTTTTGTGAGATCATCATAATTGTTGATTACTTTATATGCTTCTTTCATATTTTCGCCAGCAAAATCCTCATCTATTAGTCGATCTATAAGACTAAGAAGTTCATTCCAAAAATTATTTAGATTATAAATATAAATAGGTTTTCTATGCAGTCGAAGCTGTTTCCAAGAGTAAACTTCAAAGAATTCTTCTAGAGTTCCTATTCCTCCAGGAAAAATGATAAAACAGTCAGCTTGATTAAACATTTCCATTTTTCTTTGATGCATTGTTTTGACTATTTTAAGATTATTGAGACTTTTATTTTTCTTTTCTATATCAATTAAGTGTTCAGTAATTACACCATATACATCCCCTCCGTTATCAAGTGCACTGTTAGCTAATATTCCCATCAAACCCATATTTCCACCGCCATAAATAAGTTTAATTTTATGTTTTGCTAAAAGTGATCCAACTTTCTCGGCTTCATTTTTATAAATGCTGCTTACGTGATTTGAGGAACCACAGTAAATAGCTACAGACTTTATCAATCTATTAAGACCTTATCATTTAGAATTTTTGATTTATTATAAAATATATTACTTAGACTTTTAGGCAAAGCAAGAAGGGCCGGAGTAACAAATAATGTAGCAAATGATGCAAATCCGATGCCCCATATAAGTGACCAAGCAAGCAGAACAAAGAAATATGTTTCTTCACTTTTATATGCAATTGTTCTATCAAAAATATCTAAACTTATTTGAAGTGCGGATGGAAGCAATCCTGTGATTGTTGTAATAGTAGTTAAAAAAATTGGCCGAATTCTGTTTTTGCATGCAATTAAAATAGCATCATAGATATTATTATCATTCTTGCTAAGTTCTTTACGATAACTATCAATTAAAATAATGTTATTATTTACTACAATTCCCATGCAAGCAACAATCCCAAGTCCTGAAAACACAATACTAAATTTTAATCCAAGTAATAGAGTTCCGAGTAAGATTCCTCCAATTGACAGAATTACAGAAAACAAAATTATAAAGGTATGATAAAAGCTATTAAACAGAGTGATCAATACAATAAAAATAGCAACCAAAGCACCTAAAAATGCTATTATCAAAAAACTCATTGAGCTAGCTGAGTCCTCTGCTTCACCCGCGAACTTTATAAATACATTTGAAGGCAAATTTAATTCATTTACCCAATTTGCGAGATCCTGTTTTACGGCTGATGCGTTTAATTCCTCCTTTATATTTGCGTCAATTACAAGGGTTCTCATTCCTTGTTGTTTTCCAATTGTAAAAATTTTTTCTCTTTTTTGTTTATCTACAAAGTTAGAAAGAGGAACNAGTCCTTGAGAAGTAGAAATATTTGTTCGCTCAATTGAGGAGAATGTTTTTTCATCAGAGGGCAGATAAATTTTTACAGGTATTCTCTCCTCAGCATTGTCTGGAATAATGTTACCTATTGTTAGACCTGAAGTAGCAATTTTAATACTGTCTCCGATGGTATTTTTTGATAGGTCATATTTTTTTGTTTCATTTGAATCAATATTATAAATCCATTCAATACCTGTAATTGGATTTTTGATATTTTGGTCAGTATAAGAGTCATCTTTCAGTAATTTTTGAAGCACAATTTCAGCAAATTGTCGAATTTTTGTAGAATCTGATGACTGTACTTCAATAGTAAGATCTTTGGCCCATTGCGAACCACTATAATCATTTGCACTAACAGAAATATTTAAGCCTTGTATTACTGACAACCTTTCTTCAAGNTCCTTAATAACTAAATCAGTATCTGGTCTGTCTTTGAAATCAATTAAATCTACCCAAATATCCGCAACCATGTCAGTTGGATTATTATCAAATAACCATATTCTATCTCTGTAGATTGTATTTCCATAAAAATTTTTGATATGCGGATGTCCGACGATTACATCAATTGTTTCCTCTAAATAACCTTTAGATTCAGCTGGTGATAAATTGCCTTTCGCCAAAATCTCGATTTCAAGACTGTTTGCTTTATCTTCAGCAAAAAAAACATATTCAGTATTTGACTTTATTGTNCCGTATACAATTGCAAAAAATATTAAGATACCAAAAAGAGAAACTTTTATAGGATTAAAAATTATGTAGTTAACGACCATACCATAATATGTATATAACAAACTATCGTAAGGATCTTTTTTGGTCGCCATTCCTGCAGTCTTCATTCCAAAAGATGACCCAAGTACAGGAATTATAATCATTGTAACAAAGAAAGAGCATAATAAAACCACTAGAACAGTTCTTGGTATTACTCGTATCCACACACCAAAAAAATCTGGCCAAAATGCTAATGGCAAGAACGCTAAAACAGTTGTNAGTGTTGACGCAAATATTGGNTAAAACATATCATGTGCTGCATTAAGATAGGAAACAGATCTTCTAATTCCCTTTTCTTGTTCTCTTCTTGCATACTCTGTAATTACAATTGGACCATCAACAAGAAGACCCACAGATAACACAAGGCCCATTATGCTCATTAAATTATAGGACATGCCCATAAAATTAAGTATTGTTATTGATAGTAAGTAAGTTGTGGGTATTGAAATGCCAACGAGAAGTCCTACTCGCCACCCAAGAATAGCTACTATAATAGTCATTACAATGATAACGGCAGTTATTACTGTATTCTCAGACGCTGAGATTCTATCATTGATGTCCTTAGATTCGTCGGCTATTAGAACAGCAGATGCAATAGGGCTAATAGTTCCATCTAACTCTGCAAGTTTCTTCTTTATGCTCTCATAAAGNGTAATNGTGCTTGAATTTTCTTTTTTGTTTATNTGTAGTAAAATACCCGGGTTACCATTTATGTTGACGTAGTCCTTATTTTTATCAAATGTTTGTTTTACGTTTGCAATATCACTTAAATAGATTGTCTTATTTGTTGAGGATTTTATAGGTAATCTCCTAAGCTCTGTTGCTGATTTATATAAAGATTTGATTTTTACAGAGTAGTCTGAATTNTTATTTGTAATTTTTCCTGCAGAGATAAGGTTGTTATATTTTCGAAAAGAATTGAGTACATCATTTATTCCTAGACCGTACTTTTCCATGGCGGATGCATTGATATTTATGTCTATTATCTCTTCTTTCTTTCCCTTGTATTCAATATCTGTAACATCATATAACTTTTCAAATTCATCTTCATATTTTTCAGCCACTTTAACTAATTCTCGATAGCCCATGTCACCATGAATACCAACTAGTACAAATTGATAGTTTGATGATTTATGTTCAACTACTTCTCGAAGATCATAACCCTGAGGAAGATCTTCGATATTGAGAATTTTATTTCTTACTTCTTTTGCAATATTTGGAATTTCAGTATTTAATTCAAAAGCAACAAGAAATGATACAAGTCCATCTTTCGTAATAGAAATAACTTCTTTAGAATCTTTCATCGTCATCATTTCTTTTTCAATTGGAGTTGTAATTAATCTTTCCACATCTGTTGAAGATGCTCCGTCGTAATAAATTATTACTGATACCGATTTCANNTCTACGTTAGGCCATTCATGTCTTGGAAAACTGGTATAAGATAAGATACCAACTAAAAATATCCCTACCAAAATAGTATTAATAGTTTTTTTTCTAAGAAAAATTGTATCAAGTATTTTTTTTAGCATTTATGCAAAGGATGGTTTTCTATACTTGCTAATAATTTCTTTAATATGATCTGGTAGAACTAAAAGACAAGGAGTTAGTACTAGTGTTAAAATTGCTGAAAAAGAAATCCCATAAATGATGCATTGCGCCAATGGAGCCCAAGATGTAGAAGCGTTTGAGTCATAGGCAATCTCTCTTGCAATGGGATCAATGGAATAGTTGAGTGCTAAAGGGATTAAGCCTAACATTGTTGTTAATGATGTCAGAAAGATAGGACGCAATCTTTGTGCGCATGCCTTAATTATTCTAGTTCTTACGTCTTCATTGGACTTCGAGGAAATAACATTAAAGCTATCAATGAGTATTATATTGTTATTTACCACTATTCCTGCCAAAGATACAATTCCAATGCCAGTTAAAAGTGCACTAAACACTTGATCAAATATAAGCAAGCCCAACATAACTCCAGCTGTACTTAGTACGACTGCACTTAAAATTATTGTCATCTGATAAAAATTATTAAATTGAGTAACNAGCAATGCAGCCATTAACATGATTGATATAATAAATGCCTGCGTAACAAAATTAAGGGAATTCACCTGTTCTTCGTTATCACCCCCAAATTCGATATCAATATTTGCGGGAATACTTTGGTCTTTGATCCATGTTTCAAATAGCTTTAATCTTGACTCAGGTGTAAATCCTGAAGACACATCTGCTTTAATTATTGTGACATGCTTTGAGTCAAATTTTCTTACATAATTTACTTTTTGTTGAGGTTTTTTTTCAACAAAATTTGAAATAGGAACCAAGCCAGATTCTGTATTTATTAAAATATTATCAAGCTCATCAATATATCTCTCTTTTTTTGGATACCTTAAGACAATATCTAATTCTTCATCAATATCTTTTGGTCTATAAGAACCTATAGTAAGTCCGCTAGTAATAAGGCCAATAGAATTTCCAATTGTAGGTATATCAGCCCCAAATTTAGCAGCTTTAGGTTTATCAACAAAAAGTTCCCATTCAACTCCGGGAACAGGAAGAGTGCTTTCTAGGTTGACAATTCCATCTATTTCACTCAAATAATTTTTTATCTCTTGAGCAACATTCATTGTGGAGTCTCTACTTGGCCCAAGAACCCTTATTTCGATATCTTTACCAGTAGGAGGTCCACCTTCTTGTGCTTTGATTTCAGTTTTAATACCTGGTATTTTATCCAATTCTTTTCTCATATTTTCAATTACAACTCTTCCATTTTCCCTCTCTTTTCTGTCAGTAAATTCAAAGAAAAATGATGCGATCGTATCATCAGAACTGCTTCCACCAGTTCTAAAATTATTGAATCTTCCAGTTTGTAAAAATAAATTCTTTATTCCTTTTGTATTGTATACAATTTCCTCAACAGATTCTGAGAGTTCATCAATTTGTTCAATTGTAAGATTCCCACGAGCTTGTATTTTACCGTAGCCTGCGAATGGATCACTCTGGGAAACTAAAACAACACCTTGGCCTACCGACGAATAAGTTGAAATAACAATAAACGAAAATGCAATAATCGATCCGCTGATNAGNAATGGTCTTTTAAGAACTATGCTTAAAAAATTTATATACTTACCAACAACCCCTTCAACTTTAGTAAGGTCATATGTATGTTCAGAACTAATTGATTGCACGGTTTTTTTGCTCATCTCCGAAGCTTTTCCAAATATACTTCCGATTACAGGCACAATCATAAGGCTGTAAATTAAAGCAACTGTTAATATAATAAATATCGTAATAGGGAGGACTCTCATGAACTGTCCACTTACGCCGGGCCAAAAAAATAGGGGTATAAAAACAGCTAATGTTGTCGCTGCTGATGCCGTAACGGGCCAGAACATTCTTTTTGCAGCATAGATAAAAGCAGTCTTTTTATCATATCCTTCTACCATCTTTCTGTCAGCTAATTCCACAACGACGATTGAGCCGTCTATTAACATTCCTAAGGCCACAAGCATACCAAAAATAACCATAAAATTATATGTAAACCCAAGAGCATATAAAATGAAAATTGCAATAATGATTGATACTGGAATACCGGAGCCAACTATTAAAGATGATCTAATTCCAAATGTAATCATAGCTACGATTAGAACAAACATAGTAGCCATTATAATGTTTCCTTGAAGTGAATTAACTTGCTCAAGCATTGTATCCTTGGTGTTCAATACATAGCCTAGGCGAATATCAGAAGAAATCTTAGATTGATATTTTTCTACAATGTTTTCTACCTTATTAATCGTACTTATTAGGTTTGCCCCACGGGCTTTTTTAACTCCCAAGCAAATACTTTGATTTTGATTTATGCTTGCAAAAAAGGTTCGCTCTTTGAAATTTCTTTTCACTTCAGAAATATCTGANAANAATACAACNCCNTTAGAAGAAGATCTTATTGGTATTGAATTGATCTCGCTTTCGTCTTCAAATAAGCCTGGCACATCTACCGAGAATTGTCCNTGTCCGGTTTCTATCTCACCTGCCATGACAGCTTGATTATTATTGTTTATTGCTCTGATTATTTCATAGAGGGAAATGTTATAGTTTTCAATTTGGTTACGATTAAGTATGGCTTCTAATTGTTCATCTCTGTTTCCAATCAGATCTACCTCAAATATTTCAGGAAGAAGCTCTATTTCATTTTTAATATCTCTCATGATATTAAGAAGATCTCTTTCTTGTGCAATATCTGATGAAATTGCAACAATAATTGATGGATCATCAGACAACGATACTTCTCTGACAATTGGTTCCTTAGCGTCATCAGGAAATTTAGATTTAGCTTCATTAACAGCATCTCTGACACTGTCTAAAGATTTTGACATCGTCTCGGCTGCTTCAAATTCTACGACTGCTGCAGCGTAACCTTCGAAGCCAAAAGCTTGAAGTTTTTTTACACCTTCTATTGACCTTAATTCTTCCTCTAATGGACGGACTAGNAATCTCTCGGANTCAGATGGTGACACNCCTGGAAGNCCAACTCCNGCATANACAACGGGAATAGTAATGTCAGGCTCAGCTTCTACAGGAATATTAATCCGACCAAAAATACCAGCAACTATAAGAACTAACAGAAATGCAAGAGCCGTTCTTTTTCTATCTACAAAAAACTCAATCATTTAATAGTTAATATCTTGTCCTTCAATCACATATTCTTGACCGACTGTGATAATTTTAGTTTTTTTAGGCAAGCCCTCCACCCATAGTCCTTCCGGAGTATCTTCAATTATTGAAATACTTTTAAACGAAGCCTTATTATCAACTGCGATTTTTACACCTAGTTCTCCACTATCATCTAGAGATAATAGATAAGAAGGAATNAAATGNGCAGAGGTTTCGCGAATAGGCACCTTTATTTCCGCTGTCAGTCCCTCCCTAATTTCACCATCTACATTAGATATTTCAGCTTCAACCGCGTAGGTTCTTGTCATAGGTGAAGCACTCTTACTTACAAATTTAATTTGGCCATTTAAACTTTTGTTATTTAAAAGTTCGATCTCAACAGTTNAACCTTTTTTAATTTTACTTACCTCTTTTTCTGTTACCTCACCAATAACCTTCATTGGATCTAATTGAATAATTGTTACACAAGGTAAGCTTGGTCCAATTAAAGACCCTATTTCGACATGCACTTCTTCAATGTACCCGTCAAAAGGAGCTAATATTTTTGTATTACTTTAATTCATTTTGCGCCATCTCTACTTTAGCATCAGCACTTTTAAGCTTTGCCTCAGCCATTGCNAAATCATTCTCAGATCGATAACCATCAATTTTAAGCTTGTTTATCGCATCATACTGTAGACTGGCTTGATTTTGAAGTGCAAGCGCCTCATCTAACATTGCCGATCTATTTTCTTCTTCCAAACTACAAACTAAATCACCTTTTTTGACAAACTCACCCTTAGAGGATGTAGATATAACGTTNGAAGAAGTTTTTGGATTTAAATTAATTTTNTTATTAGCTTCGGTTTTNCCCCTGATTGTTAAATAAAATACCTTTTTTTCNGANATTGTTTCCATTACTCTCACCGAAACAGTATTATTTGTCTCTACNGATACTTCATTACNCTCAACTAATTCAATATCATTATTGCCACCCAAGACACCTGATAAAATCCAAATGAGCACAGCAGCAAGTATGTAAAAAGCTATCATATAGTTACTGAATAAAAATCTCATATTTGTACCTCGATATTATTAATTAATTTTTTTTCTTGAGCAGGTGTCTATTTTTTTCCATATAATTTAGTCCCGTTTCAATTAATGCTGATGCAAGGCCCCTAATAAATGANACTGACTTTTCGTTTCTGATTGCGTCTAAATTTCCTGGAACAGGACCATCGTATTTGAATTGTTCAAGCTTTTGTCTCAAATATAAAACACGTTCGTTTAAAACAGTATTCATAGTTTCGTTTGGTATATATTTTGAGAATAATAAAAGAAGAAAAAATTCAGATTTAATTTGGTCTCCAAAATTTCCTGATCGAATATAAGAAGATGCATCACCAAGTAAATTATCTTTCATNAAGTCCATTCCCTTTTTAGTTATTGTATAGACTTTTTTGTCTGGTTTTTTACTTTGAGAATGTTGCTTACANGATACATATTTNTCCGCTTGTAAGCTGTTTAAGGTTGGGTAGATAGTTCCGAAGCTTAAGCTATAAAAGTCTGATAATGGCCCTTCAAACATTTGTTTGATTTCATAGCCGGATCTCGGTCCGAGCGATAGAAGTCCTAAACAAAGTGTTTCTTTTTGCATATTAATTTATTCCTAGTGATGACAAATTTAGAATACCAGACATATACATTACTTGAGCTTTTGTGATTTCACGGTCTTTTTGCTCTTGGAAGTACTTGATTTCTGAATTAAGCAGACTTTGTCTAGCTGTTAGCACATCAAGGACGCTTCTTTCTCCTACTTCTTCTTCTATAACAGTACCTTCATATGCAGTTTTATTAGCTAAAAAATTCAATTTAGCCGCTTCAACTGTTTCGTCAGTAATAAGATAGTTTTCCCAAATGTTCTCTGCCAGTGAAAGCGTTTCGTTTGTGGTTTTTTGTATAAGAATTATTTGACTGTTTTTTTGTTTTTTTGCTTTTCTTATATTAGACAGAGATTTTCCTGATTTAAAAATTGGCCATGTGACTGTTGCTTGCAATTCTTCATTTGTAAGTTCATCTATAGTTGTAGAATACTCTTCAAGCTCTGTTTTTGAGGCCGTAACATTAATTTGTGGGTACAGGGCTGATCTAGCTACCCCAATATTNGCGTTGTAAACATCNAGCGTNGANTTNACTATNCTNATTGTANANTTATTTGAAATAACTAATTCTCTATACTTTTCATATGTATCAGGGATCTCTGAACGAATTTCAGAAAACGTTAAATTGTTTGGTTTAGTTCCAATTAAATTATAAAAGGAATTCATTGTATTTTTTAAATTTATTTTTGCATCGAGAAGATTAATTTTTGAATTATTAAGAAAAGCATCAGATTGTGCAACATCAGTCTTAGAAGCTAATCCAACCTCAAACTCCTTGCTTGTTGCATTAAACCTCTCGCTCACCGAATTAAAGTTATCCTTATTTGATTGAACTATCTTTTGCGCAAGCAATACATTGTAGTAGGCGTCTATTGTTTCTAAAATTATGTCTTGCGTGACTTTAGATTGNGTAAGATTNTGAATATGNAATTGTTCNTTTGTGGAGAGTGAACTATAAAATCGACTAAAACCACTAAATACATTTTGTGAAANAACAATAGATTTANTGCTAGGGGATAACTCNTAACCATTTGTNGNACTTCCAGACTGANTNTTAATGTCGGAGTAATCATTTTCAGACATACTGCCACTTAGAGTTATCGTTGGAAAGTAGTCTGTTGTTGATTGAAGATAATCTTCTTCAGCCATATCAACATTTATAGCTTCAATCTTGAGTGATAAATTATTGGACAGTGAGTCATTGACCGCTTCCTTAAGACTCAAGGCCTTAACGGAAACATTTAACAATAAGAAAACCAGTACAATGTGTATTATGTATTTCATCTATATCCTTTAAAAGAGCGTATATATATCAGAATGATATATATAATCAATACCTATATCATTTTGATATAGTTTAAATCTTTAAGTTATCAAATAGGTTTTTTTCAGCTATAAATGATTGAAAAATAACAATTTTATGAAAATCAAGAATAAGTCCTTTTCAGATAAGAGTAAAAAATGGCTCAAAAGGCATCTAGAAGATGAGTATGTAATCAAGTCCTCTAAAGATAATTTTAGATCTCGAGCGGCCTATAAATTAATTGAAATTATTGAAAAATATAGACTTCTTGATGGCTTAGAAAAAGCTTTAGACATTGGATCTGCCCCTGGCAGTTGGAGCGAGGTACTAAAATCTCGTGGCAAAAATCTTAAAAAGATAGTGGCTTTAGATCTATTGGATATGAACCCCATAAGGAATGTGGATGTATATAAAGTCGATTTCTTGTCTGATAAATGCTCAAAAATATTAGCCAAATATGACAAATTTGATCTTATAGTGTCCGATATATCTCCAAATTTATCTGGTAATAGATCATCAGATTTTTTGCTTTCGCTTGAATTATTAGAGAATGTAGTTGATTTTGCCCTAAAAGAATTGAAACCAGGCGGAAACATGGTTTCAAAATATTTTAGATCAGGTGATATTTCAGAAGTTATATNAACTTGTAAAAAACATTTTAAAAAAGTCACTTCCTTCAAGCCTAAGTCAAGNCGCAAAGANTCGAGTGAGATATACTTGGTTTGTCTTGAAAAAAAGTCACCTATTGATTGACATAAATTAATAAATAATTTATTTCTCAGAGATGGAGCACTCCAGTATTAAAAAATCTCTNTCATTTGATGACGTTCTTATTAAACCTGCACGATCATCTGTGCTTCCTTCAGAAGTAAGCACTTTTACAAAAATTACTTCTAATATTTCATTGGGTGTTCCTCTTATATCTTCCGCAATGGATACAGTAACTGAATACAAGTTAGCTATTGCAATCGCCCAGTCTGGTGGAATGGGGATATTACATAAAAATATGTCCATAGACGAACAGTCACAGAATGTTTCAAAAGTAAAAAAATTTGAAACNGGAATGGTAATTGATCCACTAACGATACTACCATCGGCAACGTTAGCTGACGCTCTAGAATTAATGAAAGTCAATGAGATTTCAGGCATACCTGTCGTTGACGTAGATGACAAATTATTAGGTATTCTAACAAATAGGGACGTACGTTTTGCAACCAATATGTCTCAAAAAATAAGTGAATTAATGACTAGTAAAAATTTAGTAACTGTCAAAGATGGAATTTCAACAGATGATGCGCAAAAATTGCTACATAAGCATAGAATTGAAAAACTATTAGTTGTCGATGATAAGGGAAAATGTATTGGTTTAATTACTGTTAAAGATATAGAAAAAAGTCAGCTTCATCCAAATTCCTCAAAAGATCAAAAAGGTAGGTTAATAGTTGGAGCTGCAATTGGAGTTGGTGAAGAAGCAATTCATAGAGCGGAACAACTAATTGAAGCTGGTGTAGATGTTCTTGTAATAGACACTGCACACGGTCATTCAGAAAAAGTTATTAGCACTTTAAAAGANATAAAATCAAAATTCTCAACAGATGTNATTGTTGGNAATGTAGCTACAAANGAAGCCACTGAAGAACTTATTGATCAAGGAGCNGATTGTGTGAAAGTTGGAATAGGCCCAGGATCAATNTGTACNACNAGAGTNGTAGCTGGAATTGGTGTACCCCAATTTTCAGCAATTTTAGATTGTGCTGAAACTGCGGCAAAAAAAGGAGTGCCGATAATTGCGGATGGTGGAATTAAATATTCTGGTGATATAGCNAAAGCCTTAGGCGCAGGAGCAAGCGGAGTTATGATCGGTTCACTCTTTGCTGGAACCGATGAGTCACCAGGTGAGGTATATTTATTTAAGGGAAGAAGCTANAAATCATANAGAGGAATGGGATCCCTTGGGGCTATGGCTAGGGGTTCTGCAGATAGGTATTTTCAAGAAGAAATAACTGAGAGCAATAAGCATGTTCCTGAGGGAATCGAAGGAAGAGTTCCNTACAAAGGACCTATATCGCCAATNATATANCAGCTTGTTGGAGGCTTAAAGGCTTCTATGGGATACACTGGTTCAAAAGATATAGTAGAATTTAAAAAGAATGTTAAGTTTGTAGAAATTACAGGAGCAGGNCTTAAGGAAAGCCATGTACATGATGTCGATATCACAAGAGAGTCACCAAACTATCCGACAAACATATAGACGTTTAATGAAAATACTATTGGTAACAGTCATTTTTCTTTTNCCAACAATTATATCTGCCTCAAATAGTTTTTATGCATCAGCGTTAAATGGTTTTAATGANGAAAATTTTGAAAAAGCAATNAAGTATTTAGAAAAAGATATNGTTTTTAACCCCAAATCATCTGAGTCTTATATTTTATTAGGCAAATCATATGAAGGCTTAGAAGATCAGGATAATGCTCTTAAATATTATGAAATTGCCTTTACGCTTATCCCACATAATCTTGAGCTTAATTATTTNATAGGGAAAGTATCTTNTGAGTTGGGACTAATTGAGCAATACGCTGAGCAAATATCTAATCTTGAAATATTATGTGAAACTTCATGNGAAGAAATTGTCAAATTAAAAGATTTGGCGGAATAAATAATGATATTTATTGTTGATTTTGGATCTCAAGTAACACAGTTAATAGCAAGAAGAGTAAGAGAAGCCGGAGTCTACTGTGAAATTGTGTCAAGCAAATCAATTTATAAGCAAATACTTAATAGAGGATGTTCAGGAATAGTTTTCTCTGGGGGTCCAGCAAGTGTTCATAAGTCAAATACTCCAAAAATTGATAAAAGGATATTTAATCTAAATATTCCAATATTGGGAATTTGCTATGGTATGCAATTACTATGTTATCAACTTGGTGGGAAGGTTAAAATTTCAAAAAAAAGAGAATTTGGTAAAACTCTTATAAAGCCCTCAAAAAAAAGTGTTTTATTCTCAGGATTTAGAAAAGGAATGAGCTCGAATTATGTCTGGATGAGCCATGGTGACAAGGTTATTAGTCTACCAAGAGATTTTAAAAGCATTGCATCAAGTTCAAATACTAAGTTTGCAGCAGTTGAGAATAAAAAAAAATCTTATTATGGTTTNCAATTTCATCCTGAAGTTNTTCATACNCCTAATGGTCATAAGATAATCGAAAATTTTATATTTAAAATTTGTAAGGTAAAAAGAAATTGGAGCATGAAAAATCATTTAAGAAATCAGATTACTGAGATTAAACATTTAGTTCATAAGGATCAGGTAATTTGTGGATTGTCGGGTGGTGTGGATAGTACTGTTACTGCAGCTATAATTTCAAAAGCCATAAATAAGCAATTAACATGCATTTATGTTGATACAGGTTTAATGAGACTAAATGAAACAAAAGAAGTAGTAAAAATGTTTAAAAGACATTTTAAATCTCGATTAATAGTCAAAGATTCAAGAAAGATATTTATAAAAGCCCTAAAGGGAACCACAGATCCAGAAAAAAAGAGAAAAATAATAGGTAATCTTTTTATTAAAATATTTAATCAAGAGGCAAACAAAATAAAACGTGCCAAATATTTAGCTCAAGGAACTATTTATCCTGATGTAATCGAAAGTCAGAGCTTTCATGGCGGTCCGACATCAGTCATTAAATCTCATCATAATGTTGGTGGGTTACCAAAAAGAATGAAACTTAAACTTGTTGAGCCTTTAAGAGAACTTTTTAAGGATGAAGTTAGAAAATTAGGGCTGGAGATGAGACTTCCAAAAAAATTCATTAACAGACATCCGTTTCCAGGCCCTGGATTGGGAATAAGAATA
>FUFK010114987.1_pt1 | contig 13971 bp, 9 predicted proteins | sample 1021851 | NCBI WGS metagenome assembly FUFK01 (sample SAMEA51879418, study PRJEB19060) | metagenome | reverse complement strand
TATGTAGCTTGGCAATGGAAAGCCGCAGGTGGAACAACTGCAAGTAATACTGATGGAGATTTAACATCTACAACGCAAGTTAATTCTACAGCAGGTTTTAGTATTGTAACTTACACTGGTAAAGACCCTATAGAGCCTTTAGATGTAGGTCATGGATTAGGAGAAGTACCTCATGTGATTATAGTAAAGAATAGAGATAGGTCTGCAAGTTGGGCTGTATATCATAAAGAGTTAACTTCTCCTGCTGAAAATAGATATTTACAATTAAATACTACTAACGCTGAATCTGCAAACTCAACTTTTTGGAGAAATGAAGCACCTACTACAACTGTTGTAAAAACTGGAGAAAACTCTAGTGTCAATGTAGCTAACGAGGAGTTAGTAATGTATTGCTGGGTAGAACGACAAGGCTACAGCAAGTTTGGTAAATATATAGGTAATGGAAATGCAAATGGTACATTTGTTTATACAGGTTTTAAACCTGCTTTTATTATGACTAAAAGAACAGATACAGCAGGTTATCATTGGCGTATATATGATGCAAAAAGAAATTCATTCAATATTGTAAATGCTAGATTAGCAGCCAATAATGATGATGCTGAATATTCAGGCACATCAGGTAATGAACATGCTGATTTTTTAAGCAATGGATGGAAATGGAGAACAAACGCATCTGACCAGAATGTTAGTGGTGGCACATACATCTACATGGCATTTGCAGAAAATCCATTTGTAACATCAACAGGAATCCCAACAACAGCGAGGTAAATTATGTGGGCATTAGTAGAATCAGGTAATGTAAGTAAAATATATACAAGACCTACACAATTAACAATAGGAGATATTAAATATCCCCGTAATATTTTTGAGCTTTGGTCAGAATCAGAACTTAAAAGTATAGGTATTTATACAATAGTAATTGATAATACAAACTTAAAAGATTCAAAGTATTATATAAATACTAATCAATCTTTTAACTTTGCAAATGATACAGTAACTGCAAGTTATGGTACACCAACTGCAAAATCTTTAACAGATATTTTATATACTGCACAAGATGAAACAGATGGTCTTGGTACAGAAGGCGAAGTAAAAATAAGAGGATTAAAAAGTATTCATAAAGAAGTTATTAACATTCAAGCTAATGGTAAATTAAAAGATTATGATTGGATGACAATTAGAGAAACAGAAGGTGGTACAGCTATGCCAAGTAATGTTAAAACTTGGAGAGCTAGTGTACGTACAAAAGCTAATGCTATGTGTACACAAATAGACAATGCAGCAGACGTTGATGCTCTTGCAGCTTTGTATGTATATAATGAAGAAATACCTGCTGTTAGACCTCTTGGTGAGTTTCCGGAACTAAGCTAATGGAAATGGTATCACCTTACATTGTTTGGAATATTTTTATAACGCTTGTATTAGCACCTATTTGGTTTCAGATTAGACAAAACTCTACAGAGCTAAAAAGACAAGATATATTACTAAATAAAACTCGTGAAGAGATTGCAAAAGAATATGTCACAAAAACTGAACTAAAAGATGATATGGATACTATCATTGACAGAATGAAAAAAATTGACGAAAAACTTGACAAACTCTTTGAACGACAGTAAAATATAGATGACAAATAAAAAAAGTAAAAAGACTAAGAAGCTTCCTGCTTCGACTTTAGTTATCTCAATTACTGCTGTTCCTTCAAAGGTTTTGAAGACGTTACTACGTAGGAAAAATAATGGCAAGAAAACAACAAAAGAAAAAAAGAAATAAAAAGTATAAACCTATTTATACTACCGATGGACGTGTAGATATGCGTACAGGTGGTCGTGTTGGTTTTCAAGAAGGAACTGGTGTATCAGCACAAGGTGGTAAGTTTAAAGCTATTCAGAATGAAAGAGAAAGAGAAGAGCAAGAACGAAGAGAAGAACAAGAAAGAATAGCAGAAGCTCAAAGACAAGAAAGGGAAGCTATTCCTGCTTCAGAAACTCAAGTTCAAGATCAACAAGTTGGCGATGCTGAACCAGTGGCACCAACAGAACCACAACCACAGCCTTTTGACCCCGGATTTGGAAATGTAGTTCCGGGAGAATATCCTGATTCAGAAAAACCCGATGCAACAGGAGCCATGAAACGTGCTACTCCCGTAGGTTTAAAAGACCCATCAAGTCAATCAGCTTTTCAAGTTGGTAGAGAATACAGAGCATTAAGAACAGGAGCTAAAGCTGAAGAGTTAGCTGCTGGACAATTACCAGCAGATTTACCTAAAATTCCTGACCCTAAAAAGTTAGTAAGTGACGAAGGTAAAGTAGCTGCTGGAACAGAAATAACACCTGAAGCAGCAGCAGAGTTGCAAATGTCAACCGATTCTAATGTTCAAGCTGCTACATTAGGCTCTGTTAATCCCGAAACAGTTTCAGTAGTTACCGAAACAGGAAATGCATCTACCCCTGAACCTTTTGCTGCTTCTAAGATTGGAGCTGAAGAAATTGCTAAAGTTCCTGAAACACCAGTTATTGAAGCTGCTAGTGGTAATCTTTCACCTGAAGTTTCTCAAACACTAGCTAATGCTGCTGGTGTTCAAGCGACAGAAGAGATAGATGCTGCTCAAGTAAATGTCTTACCCGGAGCTGTTCAAGAAAGAGTTGTTGGAGTTATAAGTCCTGAAGCTAAAGCACAAGCTGCAAAAGTAGCAGGAACATCTTTAGCTAGAATTACAAGAGCTAAAAAACAATTAAGAAATGCTGGTTTATCTGAAGAAGATATTCAAGAACTAGGAACTGACCCTGAAAGTTTAGAAGCAAAACTTACTGAGTTTACAGAAGAACAAAGAGGTATAGTTGCTGGTTTACCTGAAGAAGCTTTAGTATCTAATCAAATGGATAGCCTATTAGTAGGCATTGAACAGGGAGATATACCTGTATGGGCTTCTCCGGCTGTAGCTGCTGTAGAGCAGATGTTAGCTCAGAGAGGATTAGAAGCCTCGACTGTAGGTAAAGCTTCTTTATTAAATGCTATTATTACATCAGCCTTACCAATAGCTCAAGCAAATGCAAAAGCTGTTCAAGCAGGAGTAACACAACAAAGAGCTATTGAAGCTACGGTTGCTCTAAAAGATGCTGAGAGGGCACAACAAACTGCGTTGTTTAATGCTCAAAATGTATTTAACATGGATTTAGCACAGATGAATGCTGACCAACAAAGAGCTGTTAATAACGCTAAGTTTTTCCAAACTGCAAGTATTCAAAATGCAACAATGGAACAACAAGCAGTAGTACAAGATGCTGTATTAATGTCACAAAGAAATTTAGCAGAAGCTGACCAAAATACTAAATTAGGTATTGAAAATGCAAGAGCATTTTTACAGATGGATATGGCTAATTTATCCAATGAACAACAAGCAGTAATGTTAAAAGCTCAACAAACTCAACAACGTATGTTGACTAATCAAGCTGCTGAAAATGCTGCGTTACAATTTAATGCTACAAGTGAGAATCAAACTAATCAGTTTATGGCTAGTTTAAGTGCTTCAATATCTCAATTTAATGCACAGCAAAATAATGCAATGGCTCAGTTTAATGCAACTCAAAAAAATGCTGCTGAAGCTAGAAGAGTTGCTAATGAGTTTGAAGCTGAAAAGATTGAAGCACAATTACAAAATCAAGTAAATATTTTTAACGAACAACAAGAGTTTGCAAGAGAACAGTTTAACGTTAGAAATGCTACAGCTATTGCACAATCAAATGTACAATGGAGAAGACAAGCCAACACAGCAGATACAGCAGCTATTAATGCAGCTAATCAACAGAATGCTCAAAATGCTTATAATCTTTCAATAGCTGCTCAAAACTTTTTATGGCAAGAGCTAAGAGATGAAGCTGACTTTGCATTTAAAAGATGGGATAATGATGAACAAAGAAAAACATCTTTGTATGTTGCTGCATTAGGTAACGAACAAGGAACAAGTAGAAAAAATAGTTGGGGACAAAATTTACAAGCCATCACAGGTTTAGTTGATGGTTGGTTAGATGGAGGATAAAATATGGGATTAGGGAGTTTATTTAAAAAAGTTAGAAAAGGTTTCAAAAGATTAGGAAGTTCTATTGCTAAACGTATGCGTAAGATAGGTCGTGGAGTTAAGAAAGGTTTTAAGAGTCTTACAAAAGCTTTTGGTAAACTTGGACCACTAGGACATATTGCTTTATTTTTTATACTTCCGGGTATGGGAAATGTCTTATCTAGTTGGATGGGTCAGTTTGGTTCTAAAGTCATGAGTATGCTACCTAAAAATTTTAGTAGTATATTAGGTCGAGTAGGAACTGCTGTGAAAGATGCAGCTAGTTGGGCATATAATAATACTGTAGGTAAAGTTTATAATACAGTAGGTGATGCTTTAACATCAGGAATTGACTTTGTTACAAAACCATTTTTTAGCGATGGAGTTGGTGCAGCTACAAGATTTAAAAACTTTGTTTCTGACACAGCAGCTAAATTTAGTGCACCTGAACAAACTTTAACACCTGAACAAGTAACAGCACAAGCAAAAGAATCTTCTCAAGCAGCTATAGAAGCCACAGATGCTCCAGCCGGAGGTCGAACTGACCAAGTAAGAGCAGAACAAGTTAAACAAAAACAAATCACTGCTGAAAGAAAAGCTGCTTCACAAAAAGTTCTTGATGATACTAAACCTGACACAACCGTTACAACAGGAGCTAAAGACGTTGTCGATGCTGCTAAACCGGATAAAGAATCATTATATGATAAATATGTAGGTATGAAAGAAGACATAGCTGGTAAAGATATTCCCGGTACTGGTGTTACTATAGGAGAGGCTGCAAGTGTAAGTAAAGATGCAACGTTAGTTTATGGAACTTATCAATATTTTAATCCTGATGAAGTGTCAGGAGAATTTTATAATCCAAATGTTGATTTTGCAAATGCGTTAAATACTTCTAATGACCCTTATACAATGTCAAGCCAAGCATCAAGTTTTGTTCCTGTAGGTCAAGCAAATCAAACACTTTTTGATGCAGGAAAAATTTATGCAAATGCAATGGGAATGACCGGTCCGGACCCAATACTTGAATCTTTAAATGCTCCCGGATATGGTTTTTCATTTGAAGATTATATAACTGGAAGAGGAGTTTATGGCTAGAAATTTATTAGAAATCGCAAAACCTTATGTTTTAGAGGGTGCTGTTCCCGGACAGTCTTTAACTAATGCTCCTGACCAACCTTATCCGTGGGAAGGACCACCTGAAATAACTTCTCAAAAAGAAGCTATTAATAGAATATTTTTAGATATTATTAAACCCGGAAACATTGAAGTCTTGTCAGACTTGATGGCAAATGATATACCTATTGCTAATATAGCTGAGATGTTAATTAAAACTGGATTCCAAAAAGGAAAATACAATCCTGACTTAGCAATTACTCTTATGGAGCCTACAATGTTTATGTTACTATCAGTAGCAGAAAAAGTAGGAATAGAGCCTAGATTAAGCGATGATGATGATGAAGATGAAATAGGGGATGAAGAAGAAGTAGATACTAAAGGTAATATGAGAGTTGCTCAACGTTTAAATCCTGCTAAAGAAGAACCTAAAAGTTTAAGAGATTTAAAACCTAGTATGCGAACTGTACCTATGGCTAAACCGGATATTCAAGAACAATTAGATAATTTAGATACCAGTAAATTACGAGAAAGTATTTTACAGAAAAAAAGACCTAAAGCTTCAAATAGTTTATTAGGCAAAGAAGGAGAATAAGATGGCAGAAAGTTTTTCTGATATAATGAAAAAATATGAAGATGCATCCATATCAGATATGGGTAATGCCTTATTAGCTAGAAAAGAGCAAATTCAAAGTGACCAAAGAAAACGTGATAAAAAAGATGCACGTACCCAACAAGTATTAGCTGTTCTTCTTGCAGGACAAGGTTTATTTAAAAATGCGTTTAAAAGAAGACAAGCTGAATTAAAAAATGCTCAAACTTTAGATTTATTAAATGCTGAATCTGATGCATTAAACATTAGAAATGTTTCTTCTGTTTTAAGTATGGTTCCTAAAGATTTTACAAAACAAACAAATCCATTAACAAACAAGCCTTATACTGTTGAAGAAAATGTAAATAGATATTTTTCTGACTATGAAAATAGTGAAGCTTTTATGGAAAAAGTTGACCCTATTCTTACTACTCATTTAAACTTTATAAATCAAGAAGACCTAAGAGAAAGCAACCCTAGAGAATATGATATTATAAGAGAAGTTGCAGCTAGAGGTATATTTGAAAATCTAATAACAGATGACAAGCACATAACGTTTATGGATGAATTAAGAAAAATGCCTGACTTTCAAGGTCTTACAAGAGAAGAGTTGCTATCAAGAGGTATAAGTTTAACAGATAAAAAATTAGACTTATATAAACGACAACAGTACGCAGCTTTAGAACAAGAACTTAGACGTAAAAGTGGGGTTGCTTCGTTATTTAATCCAAGTACATATACCAATCTTTTTAAAAGGGCTGGTGACGACTATGAAGAATTAGGTGAATTAAATGTATTTAAAAGATTAACACCTGAAAATTTATCACCAGCAAAAATAAGTGATATTGTTGATAATATTAACTTTCAAGGTATAGTAGTTACTTCAATGGATAAAGCTTTAAAAGCAGTAAGACAATCACCTGAAAGATTTTTAAATCAAATGGACCGACCACAATATGATAACTATAGAAAAGCAATCATAGAGGAAGTTTTACCTAGTTTAGTTCTTAAAATAGATAGAAAAAAAGCTTTTAATAAATTTGGTTTACAATCTTATTTAGGTAGAGGTCTTGCTAACGATTTACTAAAGGACCTTACTCCAACGAGTGCTGCTGGTTCTCAGTTTAGTAAGCGAACAGGTGCGTTATCATTAAGATTAAAGTCTGATACAGATTTTGCAGTAGCCTTATATCAAAATGCAAATCCAAATGCTAACTCAGCAGAGGTAGCAGCTTTTAAACAAGCTATTAGAATTGACACATTTAGAAATGAATTTGCAGCCCTTATTGTTTTAAAAGCAGGAACAGATACTGGATTTTTTGGAGGAGAAGATTTCATAGGAGTAGAAAATGTAGGTGAATTTAGATTTAAAGGTGAGCTGGTTGACACACCTTTAGCTGCAATCGGTCTTGGACGTATAGACGAATATACAAACAATTTTAAAACTGATATGGGATATAATGCACAATTAGCATCCGATAGAGTTGACCCTTATATTACTCCAATGTTTAATTTAAAAACTGGAGAAGCTACAGAGGATTATGCAAAACTTTCTAAACAAGGGAAAGACAATGCTTACTACATGATGGTACAGCAAATTATGAATGCTCCAAACCAAACTGACCAAGCAAGATTACAAAAGTTAGAAGAGTTTCATAATGTAACTCCAAATCCTTTAGAGATGCCTTTAATGGATTACCTTGAGTTTAAAGAACAAGAAGTAGCACGTGATACACAGATAAAACAAATTACTGATACTAGATATTTATCTCCAAAACAGCTTCAAATATATAATATGAATCTTAAACGTATTGAAATACTAAAAGATGATATTAAAAATGGAGTTGTATCTTCAAGAGATTTTACAGGTAAAAGACAAGTTGACGAAGCTTCTCCAAGAGATATTGAAAATATGCAAGGTAGAATTTCTAGGATTGAACAATCAAATCAACAGTTACTAGATAATCCTTTAGGTGCTATAAATATCACACAGCAAATAAGAGGATTAGATAATCAAATTGCTGATTTACAACGTAGGATGCCTATGTTAGAACAAAATCTTGGTCCTACACGTTTAGCAGAACAAAAACAAAATCTTGAAAATCTTATACAACAAAGAGAAGCTTTACAACTTCAGTTTGATGAATTTGGTTTAGAGCAGCAACGTGAAAGAACTGCTGAGTTATTAGATATTGAATTTGCAGACAAAGAAACTCCTGAAGCAAGTACAGAAAATGTTTTTGATGATGAAGAGGTAAATTTAAGAGGTAAAGAGGTTACTGTTCCTAGAAGTGAAATATTACCGGACCCTGAACCTGTAGAACCTGATGTCACAACTGGATTAGAAAACTTATTAAAAACTAGAGCAGTTGGTGAAAATGTAACTCAACAAGCTATTAATGCTGTTGTAAATGTACAGGGAGCTCCTGATTCTGTTAAAAACGCAAGTAAACAGTTTTTAATGGAAGTTGCAAAAGTAGAATCTGACTTCGGAGAAAATCGTAATACATTTAAAAATCCTAACTCAAATGCTACCGGTATCTTCCAAATAAGACCTGACCAAGCTTTTAAAGAAGTTCAAGAGGTATTAAATGATAAAGAAGCAAAAAGAGGAGAACCAATTCGACAATATAATGAATTACTGAAAAAAGAACTAGGTATTGATTTATCAACAGCAACTGTAGAAGATTTAGAAAAACCATTATACTCGGCTGCTTTTTCTAGAGCATACTTTATGAGAACTGCTGCTTCTATTCCTACGGACCCTGTTGCAAAAGCTAATTATTGGTTTGATAATTATGTTCAAAATGATAAACCGGAAACAAGAGATACATTTGTTATACAATATTTAAGAAGCAACGGATATCTACTAGAAGCACTTAAATATGGTGGTAAGAGTCTGTTAGACAGAGATTAAAATATGGCAATAGATTTGCAAAACTTTATTGAAGGTATAGGTACGCTTACAAGTAAGCCAGTAGAAAGTCCTTTATTTGATGAGTTTATTGGTGAACCTCAAACGCAATCTAAACAATATTCATATTCTACAAATACCCTACCTGACGAAACACAATATAAAACAACAAGTACTTCAAGCTATGGTTATAGTTTAAGTGACCTTGAACGTGACCCTGAGTTTAGTGCAGCAGCAAAAAGATTTTTAGATGGTATTGGTAGTAACGAAAATATTTTTGAATTTTTAAGAGATGAAAAATATAGTTTAAGTTCTGCTATAGTTCGTTCATTTCAAACAGGAACATGGACTGACCAACAAAAACAAGACTACGTTTATTTAAGAGATAGGTTTGATAACACAGACTTAAGAGGTTTTAAAGAAAGATTTAATCTAGTCAAAGATGTAGGTATTGATATTCTTGCTGACCCACTAAACATTGTTGCAGGACTATTTGCTATCCCAACAGGAGGTGCTAGTATTGCAGGTCGTGGAGCTTTACAAGCAGCAGTTAAAGGTGGTATTCAAAAAATGAATACAGCTAAACTAAAAGGTCAACTAGAATTACCTTTGACTCAAAAATTAACTGCAAGACAGATAGCTAAAAGAAAAAAATTACAACAAGCTAAAGCATTAAGAGGTGCTAAATATGGTGCTTTATATGGAGCTGCACATGGTATGGCTTGGGCAGGACCTCATGAATATTTTTTACAAGATATTGATATAAATCTAGGAGCTAGAGATGAGTTAGATTTAACTGCTATAGGTGGTTATACATTAGCTGGTGGTGTTTTTGGTGGTGGTCTTGGTGGTATTCTAGGTGGAGTCACTGGTCTGTATGGTAATAGATATTTAACAAAAGAGTTTAAACATACTAACGAAAATTTAATAGACAACGTAGGTTCTCAATCACGTAAAGAAGTTGTTGAGCAATCAAAAATTGACAGAGCTTTAGCTACTGGTAAAAACGCATTAAATATAGCTATAGCTAATACAGTTGGTAAACCTGTTACATGGTTTAATAGTTATGTTGAGAAATCACCAGCTTTACAAGACTTTTTATTAAAATTAAGATATGATTATGACACTACTCTTTTATCTAGAGGTAAAGAAGGAGTAAAACAAAAATCATTTGGATTATTTATGGGTGAAACCATTGGTATGTTTCAGTTTGGTTTGTCTAGGTCATTAAATAGTTTATATCGTGTGGGTTGGAGAGCAAGACTAGACCCTAATCAAAATAGTCAACTTAACAAACTTTTAAGAAATCCTGATGTTACTGTTAATAATGTTGATAATTTAGCAGGTCAATTTGATGATGATGTCATTTTAGCTTATAAGGGTGTTAGAGAAACACTAGATTTAGCATTTAAACAAGCAAACGATGTAGGTTTGTTTGGTCCTAAAATAACTTTAGAAGCTGGTTACTTTCCAAGACTTTTTAAGTATGATGTATTGGAAAGAGAACAAGATAAGTTTAAACAAATTTTAATTGATTCAGGACATGCTGACCCATTAAATGATGCTAGAAAATTTAACTTTTTAATTGAAGGTGACAAAGGACTAACTAAAACAGAGTTGGGTATTTTAAAAGATGCAAAAGGAATTGATGCTGACACTTTCGGAATTGACTTTTTAAAAGAAGCCGGAGTTAAAACAACAGGTGGTAGACGTTTTGCTAGGATTGAAGATGCTACTGAAGAGCAAATTAAAAAAGCCAAAGAATTAAAAGCTGATAAAATTGTTGAGGACATGTTAGAATATAGATGGACTCCTTTTGAACTTAGGGCTGCTAGACAAAATAAAGCAGCTACTGGATTTTTAAACGAAAGAAGGTTTAGAAATATTAAAGATGAAGATATAGCTGAATTTTTAGAAGGAGATGTTCAGTTAGTATTAGAAGATTATTTTACCAACATGGGTCAAGCAATTGCAAGAACTAAATATTTTGGTAGAACTATATCTGATTTTGAAGAGAAGACAGTTCAACCAATTGTTAAAGAATTACTTGAATCAGGTATGAATAGAACAGAAGCTAATAAAATTGCTGAACGAGTTAGATTTACTTATAGAAGAGTGACAGGAATTGAAAGTTATGCACAATCTCCATTAAAAAGAATAGGCTGGGCTAGAGAAGCTGCTGATTGGGGAAAACTTTTACAGCAAATGGCTCACCTTCCTTTTGCTACTTTATCTAGTGTGACAGAACCTTTATTACTTTTACAACGAGCAGGACTAAAAGATTCACCAAAAGTTTTAAGTGACATAGCAAGTGCTATAGTTAAAGAAGGTAATGCTGTTCTTGATAGAACTATTAGAGGTTATAAACGTGGTGTATTAGGTCAAAAAGTAAAAGGTCCTAAAGATATATCCGTACAAAAAGGAGAGTCAGTATTTGAAGTTATGCCTGATGATGTTTGGGGAGAACTTTACAAAACTGGTTTAGCTTTAGAACAGGCAGTGCAAGAAAGAATAGAAGGACTAGCCGGTGAAGGTTTATATAATTCTTATGCTAAAAATATTCAAGCAGGATTCTTTAAAGTTAACTTATTATCACAATGGACTAAAGCTGTACAGTTAGCTTCGTTTACAACAGGTAAAAGATTAATTAAACAAAATGCAGAAAAATTAGCTCAAGGTAATTTAAGTGCAAGTAATAGAAAATACTTAACACAACAATTAAATGATTTAGGTATTGATGAAAACAAAGCTGTTAATTGGTATAAGAGTTCTTTAATAGATGGTAAGTTTAATAATCGTCTTGCTAAATCTCAAGAGTTTTATGCTGATGATTTAACATCAGGAGCTAATCGTTTTGTAAAAGAAATTATTTTAAACCCAAGCACAGCAGAAGCTAATAGACCTTTATGGTTCTCTACTCCTGCTGCTCAAATGTTAGTACAGTTTGCTGGTTATCCTACAGTCTTTAATAATACTATTCTTAAAAGATTTTCAAATGAAGCTGTAAGTAGTCCAATGCAAAGTATACCAAAAGTTTTACCGACAGTCTTACTTATGTCTGCTGTTGCTCATATCGGAAACACAGTTAGAAGTAATGGAGCTAACTTACGAGATTATGAAACAGGAATTAGTAAAGATGAAGGTCAATTGATTGCAGAAGCTGTTAGACGTTGGGGAGGTTTTGGTCCTTTTGATTATGTTTCTAGATATACAAATGAATCACAAAGAAATGTTGGAGGATTTACATCAACTTTAAAAGCTTTTGCAGGTCCTTTACCTCAAGATGCTATAGATGCTGTTTTGTATAGAAAAGGATTAGCAGAGGTTGGTGCTACTAATTTACCGGGATATGCTGCTTATGATTTACTGTTTGGAGAAGGAACTAAAAAAGCATTGAGGTCTGCTGCTAGAGGAAGCTCTCCTAAACCAACAGGAGGGATTATAGGTTCTTATGCAAAAGGTGGTATAGTCAAAGATGTTCCTAATGTTAAAGACGAACCTGATGAAAGAATTGATAAACTGACTGGTGTTCCATACGATGAACAAGCTGGTTCTGTAATGGAAGACGAAGAAGAACGTACAGGTTTTAAGAAAGGTGGTTTTCTAGGTAAAGGTGGAGTTCTTTTTGATTATACAAATCCTTTAGATTATATAATGTTTATTCCCGGCATAGGAGCATTAGGAATTGCAGGGAAAGCTTTAAGCACTGTAAGTAGAGCAAATAAAGCTAGAAAACTTCCTAAGACACAATATCATGGTGGTTATTCTTCTATTGAAAAAGGACAAGGAAATATAACTGGTTTTTATTCTACACCTGATATAGAATACGCTAGTGCTTTTGCTAATCCCAAGTTTAGAACTTTTAAAGATAGAGGAACTCCCGGACTTTATAAGCTAGATTTAAGTTCTGCAAAAAATATTGAGTTAACAGATAAACCTAGTGCAAAATTATCAGTAGCTATTGCTAATGAACTAAAAAAATTACAAAAGACAGAATACTCTTTATTAAGTCGAAACGAACAAGATTTTAGTGATGGGTTAACTACGTTGTTTAAGCCTAGAAAACCAGTAATAGATATTGAAGGTAGAACATTTAGAAATGCTATATATTCCGGAGAGTCAGGAGTTAGAGGAAGCCCTTTGATACTTAGAAATCCTTTAATGTTAAATTTTTTGAGAAAACAAGGAGTTGAAATTATAACTGATTCTAAAACATTACAAAGAGGAGCTAAAGGAATCGGAACAGATGGAGAGTATTATGTAATAAAAGACTTTCCAAAAATTAGATTAACAAAAGAGGATGAAGAAGAGTTACTAAGATTAGCACAAAAGGCTATGTTCCTAAATGAAGGTGGTATAGTTACACAATCCAACTTAAATAATTTTATAGAACTTGCTTTAGAAATACATAACGAAGAAAAAATATAAGGAAGAACGATGAACATAGAATTATGCAAAGCAGAAATTAAACGACACGAAGGCGAAGTCTTAGAAATTTATATGGATAGTTTAGGCTATAAAACTCTAGGAGTTGGTCATTTGTGTCAACCTAATGATATAGAATATAATTGGGAAGTTGGTACACCAGTATCTCAAGAGGTAGTGGATGCTTACTACGAAATGGATTTTCGTAAACATTACTATGAAGCTGTAAATGTTTTTGGAGATGAGAAAGCTTTTAATAATTTACCCGATGATATACAACGTGTGTTAGTAAACATGGCTTTTAATTTAGGTGGTACAAGACTTTCAAAGTTTAGAAATATGTTACAGGCTTGTAGAGAACACGATTGGAATAGAATGGCTGCTGAAATGCAAGACAGTCGATGGTTTCATCAGGTAGGTAGACGTAGTTTAGAATTACAAAATGTAGTATTATCACAACAGTAATGTTACTTTATACTGAAAAACAATTAGATACAGCTTACCGAATAGATTGTAAAGCTAGAACAAAATCTAATGAAGCATGGGTAACAAGAGAAGATTTTAGACCTTTGTATGAAACATTACTTGAACATTTTATGAAAGCTTATGATGCAGATGCTTTGTTTGGTGCAGATGTACCTGATTACTTAATAGAATCTGTAAACGATTTACTTGAAACAACACTAATTTTAGATAAATAATATGTTTCCATTTGAAATAATTACAATGCTAGGCTCTACTTTGATAAGTAGTTTGCTAAGTCTTTGGTCACAAAGAATGAAGGCTAAACAAGACGAACAAAAAATGTTATTACAGAGAGCAGAGATGCGTATGGAAGCAGTAGATGCTGCAAGAAATGTAGAGAACGTA
>FUFK010044589.1_pt1 | contig 13974 bp, 12 predicted proteins | sample 1021851 | NCBI WGS metagenome assembly FUFK01 (sample SAMEA51879418, study PRJEB19060) | metagenome | reverse complement strand
CTGGCGGCTGATCGGCTGCACACTGTACGTCACGCTGGAGCCTTGCCCTATGTGTGCGGGTGCCATCGTGCAGAGCCGCATCGAGCAGGTCGTGTACGGCGCAGGCGATCCCAAGGCAGGATGCGCCGGGACATTGATGAACTTGCTTGCTGAGCCGCGCTTCAATCATCAGGTTCCGGTGGTGGAAGGAGTCCTGGCAGACGAGTGCGCCCAGATGCTCAAAGATTTTTTCCGCGGCTTGCGCAAAAAAAGACGGTCAGATCAAAAGTGATCCAACTGTCTTTTAGGCATTGCCCGGTACTGTTTCTTCCGTAACATGCCGGGCAGACGTATTATTTGTTTACATTTTGCAGCAGGTTCAGTTCTTCTTCGGTCAGCTCGCGGTATTCGCCGGGAGCGAGTGCCGGGTCGAGATGGAGCGGGCCCATGCGGATGCGTTGCAGATAGGCGACATGCAGACCGAAGGCGGCAAACATCCGTTTGACCTGATGAAATTTTCCTTCCATAATGGTGACGCGAATCTCGGAGACTTCACCGGACGAGAGAATTTCCAGCTTGGCAGGCAAGGTAGTGAAATCCTCCAGCTCAACGCCTTTGGCAAATTCCCGGACGTGTTGCTCGGTGACGACGCCATCAATGCGGGCAAAATACTCCTTGTCCACTTTTTTCTTCGGGGAGAGCAGGCTGTGGGAGAGCTGTCCGTCATTGGTCAAAAGCAAAAGGCCCTCTGTGTCGATGTCCAGTCTGCCTACCGGGTGAACCTTGACTGCCCACTCGTAGGGAAGCAGGTCGACTACAGTTTGATGCACGTTATCTTCAGTAGCGGAAACTACCCCAGGGGGTTTGTTCAGCAGGACGTACACCCAGCGCTTGAAATTGATCGGCTCTCCGTCCACGGTAATTTCCTGCTCTTCGGCTACGACGTGCATGCCAGGATCGGTTGCGACTACGCCGTCCACAACAACCAGCCCTTGCTTCACCAGCGCTTTCACTTCCTTGCGCGTGCCAAACGCCATATTCGCCAGCACCTTGTCCAAACGTTCTCGTTTCATGTATGTTCCTCACTTTTCCTCTGGTCAAAAAAACCTGACTCGTGTTGTTAATAGTTTGGCCTAATGCGGCGAGCAAATCAAGGGGAAGCGTACAAGTTGAGTCTTGCACTTTTCGCGCAGATTTGCTATAGTTAATAATGTTTCTGACAAACCATTCATGGAGAGATACCCAAGTGGTCATAAGGGGACGCACTCGAAATGCGTTAGGCGTCGTGAGGCGTGCGTGGGTTCGAATCCCACTCTCTCCGCTTACAAGTGGCTCAACGGATAATTCCGTTGTGTGACTTCAAGCATAAGATTACCGATTCGGTAATCTTATGCTTGATTTTATTAACGGCAAATTTATGCTTTATTTCTTACAATAAGAACCTGAGCAACCAAATAGGACTTCCTTTATTAAAGGAAGTCCTATTTGGTTATTTGAATTTATTTCCACAATCTATTCCGACAAATGATGTATAGAGAGATGTTTAAAAATATACTCCCATCAGGCTACCTGATTCATCTGAATCGGTAAGGATCACTGGTAATATATTATCTTTTACCTCATCTTTAACACTTTCAGGTAAATCATCAGAGTTAAGTGTAACTATATATTGGAAACCATTCTTTAGCGACTTTTCTTTTCCAAATCGCAGTGCTTCAGCGATTTGTCGTTCATCTACTGGATCAAATAATGTACTGTCATGAATTAAGATATCCATTTTTCTATCCAAAAATAATGACATTTGAATTAACATCATGTCAAAACAATAAATGAGCATGCCATTAATTCCGGTGCTTCCTTGATTTCTAGATATCATTTTTATATCGTATCTTCCATTTTTAGTTTGTCCTATGCTTAATTGCGCTGCTGAGTTATATAATGATTTAGATACTTCTTCAACTAACAAAATTGCTTCTTTTTTAGTTCTTGAGTGTTGCTCTAATGATTTATTAATTTCAATAATTAGCCTTTGTTCTTCAATTTTTAAAGTCGCTTCTTCTTCGCGCATTGATGTTATGAATCGCTGCTGATTCTGATACATTTCATGTTTATTAACTAGCTCATTTAATCTGGTTTGTAAAAGAGAATATTGTTCTAATGCGCCATGCGTATTCAAAATTTCCATCTTTTTGGATTGTTCAATAGAGAGTTGTTTAATTGTTTTTTCCCTATTTTGAATAGCACTTTTATACTTTTCAAGTTCATCTATTAGATATTTTTTCCGGTTTTTAACCAATTGTTCATGGAAAGCCTTTGAATCTGAAAAAGTTTTTATTAATACGTCTGGTAACCTTATTTTAACTTCATTATACAATTCTAAAATATTTATATCTGTAATGTTCTCTTCGTCTTTTGAAGAAGCTTCTAAATCCGATAAGATTTGTCTATCTATAAAGTTTTCATTACTTAGATCTGCTATCTTTTTTGCGTACTCATTAGCTTCAATTTCAATTTCCTTATATTTAGGGTGTACTTGAAAATTTGCCAATTGACTTTTGAAAACTGTTATTTCTTCATTCAGAATTGTAATTTCTGTATCTAAGTTAATTCCTTCGTTCATAATTTTTTTATATGCTTCTGTCTTCAGAGCTTTTTTTAAATCTGCTATTTCCTTTTTCTTTTCTTCAAGTAGTTTATAATTGATTGCAAGCTTAGTATCTAAACCTAACAAGTAAGTAAGTACAATTTGAGTGGTGTCTACCTTTTGGGTTTTAAAGTATTTTGTCGCTTCTAAAAAACCACCATCTTTCGCTATCCTAGAAAAATAGGGGAAGAGAGTTCGAAATTTAAGGTTTTCGTTCAGTTGTGTATCCCTTGGATTAAGATTAAACAAATACTCACCTAAGAATTGATTCCATTCAGTGACTTTAACCTTTTTGCTGCTTACTCCGAATACAGTTTCAAAAAAGCTCTCTTTTTGGTATTCGATATATACATAATTAGATTCTGAGCCACGCCTTTTCACCGTAATTTCTGAATTTGCAATAACAAGATCCATGATAAAATAATGATCAATAAAATGATCTAATTTAAAAATACTATTTTTTGTACAATTACCACCAAATAAGAAATGAATAATTTCTGTAAAAGTCGTTTTACCTAAACCATTTCTTGTATCCTTAATCGTTGATTTTTGTGTTACGTCCGCGAGTAAGATATTCAGTCCTTTATGAAGTTCTATTTCATTAAACGTGCTTAATGTGCTGTAAATTTTCTTTATCATTCTTAACCCTCCACATTAAGTCATCCTCATATTCAATTGCACCTATTATATATAAAAAGTCTAACGCTAAAATAAATGTATCAAACTGAATGCGTATAGTATTATTAGTTTCCTTTTTTTGAACTTGTATATATGAATTCCAAGCAGAACTAACAGTACTAGGAGAAGTTAAAATCGATAGTATTCTCGCACCAATTTTAATAATCGTCTTATCTTCATGTAAATTTTTAGTTGGTGTTAACACTACGCTTCCTCCTTTCTTTACGATCAAGGTAAAACTTCGTTTATTTACAGCATGTTCATTAATAATTTGTTCTAATTCTTTGTAGCATTCATTATACATCTTCATGCTCTCACGCCTTCAAAAATTGTACATTGTTCAAAGAAATATGCTAGAACTGTATGCACTGCAACCATATAAATTTGATTGTTCTTTTTATCATTATCTGCAACATAATTTACTAGTTCGCTGTATATATCATCTGGATCTAAATCAGTATTATCCCTTAGATGTTCGTAATGCTTTTTTAAGGTCTCTGCTATTTGATCACCTAAGTTCATTTTTGGTTGAAGATTTAAATATTGCCTAACTAAAGGTGCACGATTTATTCCTGTTCTTATTAACTCTATTATTGGATCACTAAATCCATTAATCAAAAGTTTGTCTTCTGGAACAGGTATCATATCATCAATTTTAGGATTTGCTCTTTTCGATATAGATGTAATAACTGGTTGTATATCTTCAAAGGTTAGATAAGTAAAGCTTTTTCTTGATGGAATCGGACCTAGAATTTGATTAATAAGTCGTTCATCTAGAGAAAAAATAATGCTCTTTAGTTCACTGGGACCCCAGAAGCTAAATTTTATTTGGCAATGTCTTGTAGCTAAACTTAACATTTTTTTATTTACTCTAGGTGGTAAAGCACTCTGATTATGAACAAAAGACCAGTTATCGAAGTAGTCTTCCCAATAATCTTGAGCTCCCAAAAAGTCACTTTCCAATTTAGATATCATTCTGTTTTGATTTAAACTTGATGGTCCGTTAACAGCAAATAAATGTCTTTCTTGAATTAAGTATCCATCGTTTTTCTTATCTCCATCGCTTCCCCATGGGCGACAAGGCATAAAGTTATCTTTATGCTTAAGTTGCATGACATTAGAAAAAAAATCTTCAAATTGAGTATCTGTATTCTCACGGATTATATCTTTAAATTTAAATTCATAAAAAACTCTAGATAAATCGTCCATTCCGATCAGAATCTCCTCTCTCATTGAAACGTCTATCGTTTAAATAGTCTCATTTTATTGATCATTGGAATTATGCTTCGCAATTTTTAGTATTTATCTTTTTAATAAGTGATTTAGACCTAATTGATCTAACACTCTTTTTAATCAAAGTAGTTGGAAATATACACCATTTGGATAATCATATCTAAGTAGACAAAACGGTGCAACTTTTTTCCTATTTCCAAATGACTCATTACACGTTCATACGAATAAAGACCAATGTAATGGAAAAAATATCCTTAAATAAAATTATTGGGGATGTTTTTGTGGAAAATGCTATTTATGGTTATTGGGATATGAATATACCGTGTGTACTTTACAAGACTAGGTTCTTTAACTTAAAACCATTGGAACTGGAACCGCATATGTAGAGAGTTTAACTAGCTATGTTGCACGATTAGCGGAGGCTCATTGTGTCCTCACAGGAACATTAATGGCAGAAGGAATAATTCCGTTGTTGGGTAAGGAATATTTAAGGAAAATTGTTAACCGAGGAGGAAAGGGCTTTTCTGATTGTGCTGTCAGCTTAAATGGAATAGGTAGTGGAGCAGCTGATTTTATCAGTGTAATCGGTAAGCTTACACAGAATAACGATTTTAAATATCATACTTTACGTACTTGGAAACAGGTTTTTCCAACAAAATCCCTTCTTCGTAAGGAGCGTGCTTGGTGTCCTCAATGTTATGAGGAATGGAAAGGCTTAAGTAAAGTCATTTATGATCCGTTAATTTGGCATTTATGTGATGTTGAAGTGTGTAAAAAACATTTCGTTAGACTTCAAACCAAGTGCCATCATTGCAAGAAGTGCCTACCAATACTTAATAGGTACACCAAGCCGGGTTATTGCTCTTTTTGCTCTGGATGGCTTGGAGGGATACTAACCAGTTCAAGTGATGTCAAAGTTACAAATTGGGACATATGGAGGGCGAATGAGGTAGGGAAGGTCATTGCAGCATCGATATCAACGGATCCCCCTAATAAGGAGAATGTTTTTGCAAGTATACGAGAGCTTATTAAAAGCTTTACTGGGGGGAATATACAGTCATTTGCTAAAAAGGTTGGAATACCAAAAGTAACTCTTTGGGATTGGGTAAAGGAAAAGAATATGCCTACTATAACGGGGTTATTAAAAATTTCTTACTCTGTGGAAATCCCTTTACTTTCAATTGTCACGGGTTGCACTGAAAAAATAGTGTTAAGCTTAAATAAAGAACCATTTACCAGCGAAAGTAATCGAAGAAAACCCAAAAATGTAAATGTATCTGAACTAAAGGCGACAATGGAGAGGTTTCTTAACAGTGATCAATTGCCCACTATCTCTTTAAGCTGTGTTGCTAAGAAAGTCGGATATGATAGACGATTGCTATACAAATATTTACCTGATACATGCAAGGCTATTTCTTTCAAATACATGAATCAGCAGAAGTTATGTAAGAAAATGAGAGTAAAATCCTTATCTGAAAGTGTAAAGGGTACGGCGATTAAACTCTTTGAGAAGGGAATATATCCAAGTACACGACAAGTTGAATCACACATAGGGTCTGGTGTATTAAGAGAACTAGACATCCATCAGGCGTGGCATCAAACTGTAAAAGACTTAATACCCAATGATAAAAGTATATATTGAACGTAAAGTGTTTATTTTATCGATTAATGTCTAAATACAGAGGAATAGCCATTTTTTTGTAGAAGCTATGAAGACGCAAACTTACATTTCAGTAAACATCCCCCATATCCCCTCTAACACATCTAACAATGTCTTTCCAAAGGGTTCTATGATTCCCCAATTTCAGGATAGGGTGATTTTATGCTCACTCATGAAGTGCTTTTAAAACTGAAGGAGGATCTTAGTTTATCAGAAGAGGCTATTAAGGTGATTCAAAATATCAGGTCTTCAGAACCAGTTCGGCGTGTCCAAAGTACCCGTAATAACATTTCAGGTACGTATGCAAGCAAGAAAATGGGTGTGACCGTTCAATTTGAGAGTCATACCTTAGAACTTGCGGGAATTTACGAATATGAACATGATGATGAAGTAATTGAATACTATGACCAACCGTCAATAATTCAATTAAAGTATGAAATCAAAGGAAAGATACGAGGCCATAACTATACTCCTGATTTCTTTGTTATTTCTACCCATTGGATAGGGTGGGAAGAATGGAAAACTGATGAGGAATTAATAAGATTGATGCAGGATAACCCGAAACGCTATTTTAAAGATGAAGATGGCCAGTGGCGCTGTCCTCCTGCCGAAGCATATGCAGAACAGTATGGTTTAGGGTTTAGAGTTAGATCATCGGCAGAGATCAACTGGATATATCAACAAAATATTAGGTTCTTAGAAGATTATCTGCATAATGATAATCCCAATGTACCAGATGATTCATATTATGCCATTACTAGTATAGTTAGCAAAAATCCAGGTATTGCTCTTGAAACTCTTTTATCATCACAAAGAGATTATAATTTTTGTGCTGACGATGTTTACTCTCTAATAGCATTGAGGGACATTTACATAAATCTAAAAGATACTCGAATCACTGATTACAATAATGTTTTCATACACCCCAGTTACGAATCTTATTCTGCTTATTGTTACCTTCAAAAAACTAAGGTGCAAAATCAAACTTTAAGTACTTCTCAAATAGATATTAGAGTAGGTTCTCGATTTGAGTGGGATGGAAAGCCATGGAACATTGTAAACGTTGGGATTTCCAGCCTTTCGGTGATTAATGAAGATGAGAAAATCAATGTGGATATACCAAACGAGAGCTTTGATTTCTTTTTAAAGCAGGGGAAGATTAAAGGATTGAATTATAGTAGTGGCAGTAGAGAAACACAGCTATACGAGATTTTAAAAAGGGCAGGGACTAAAGATCTGGAAGTTGCGAATTACAGACTTAAAGTTATCGAACCAAGATTAAGAGGAAATTATTCCACAGTAGTATCAATAAACGATAGAACATTAAGGCTATGGATTGCAAAGTATAAAGCTGCCGAGCTTCAATATGGTAATGGGTATGTTGGACTTCTTCCTAACCATAAGGAGAAAGGAAATAGGCAACAAAAGCTTCCTTCTGAATCAGTTGAGATAATGAATAGTTTAATTCAAACTCACTACGAAGCTGTTAGACAAAGGAACAAAAAAGCAGTGTATGGTCTGTTAGTTAACGAATGTATTGAAAAGGGCATAGTAAAGCCAAGTTATCAAACCTTTTGTAACTATGTGAAAAAACGCCCTCAATATGAACAAACAAAAAAGCGTAAAGGAAGTAAAGCTGCATATAACCAAGAAGAGTGGTATTGGGAATTAGAATTGAAAACACCAAGACATGGTGATCGACCATTTGAGATTTGTCATATGGATCATACAGAATTAGATATTTCCTTAGTCTGCTCTAAGACCAATAAGGTTTTAGGAAGACCGTGGGCAACCTTCCTAGTTGATGCTTGTACCAGACGATTTTTGGCTATCTATATAACTTTTGAGAAGCCAAGTTATCGATCCTGCATGATGACAATAAAAGAGTGTGTAAAGAGGCACTCAAGATTACCAAAGTTCCTAGTAGTTGATGGAGGGAAAGAGTTTCAGAGTATTTATTTTGAAACTTTGTTAGCCCTATATAATTGCAATAAGAAAGTGCGTCCAGGAGCAAAGCCTCGTTTTGGTACTGTATGTGAACGGTTGTTTGGTACTGCAAACACTACTTTTATTAATAACTTGTTAGGGAACACCCAAATAATGAAAAATGTACGACAAGTTACAAAAGAGGTCAATCCAAGAAACTTGGCGACTTGGACACTAGCGAGTTTCTCTAAATTGCTCTCAGAGTGGGCGTACGACGTGTACGACACCATTATTCACCCAGCGTTAGGGGAAAGTCCTCGGGAAGCTTTTATTACAGGTTTAGCAAATACAGGGAGTCGTTCATTCACGCTTATTCCCTATGATGAAACCTTTTACATGTTATCACTACCATCAACAAGAAAAGGGACAGCAAAAGTTGAACCAGGTCGGGGTGTGAAAATTAACTCAAGATACTATTGGTCTGAAGTATTTCGTGATCCGGATATTGCGGGTAAAAGTTTACCTGTAAAGTACGACCCATATAATATGGGGATTGGGTATGTTTATGTAAAAAATCGTTGGGTTGAATTACATTCTGAGTATTACTCGACCTTTGTAAATCGAACTGAACGAGAAGTTACCATTGCTTCAGAAGAATTACGTCAAAGGTTGAAAATTCATGGACAAAGTACAGAAATAACAGCCGCCAAGTTAGCAAACTTTTTAAAGTCTGCAGAAGCAGAAGAACTATTATTGATTCAACGCCTGAAAGATAGCGAGTTAAAGGAAGCATTTAGAGTACTTGATGGTGGGAAGAAGAGAAAGAGCCAAACTAAGTCAGAAATTAGCTCATTAAAGCTCGTCCAAAATGAAAAGAGTCCTCGTTCACCATTAAATCTCGAAGTTTATGGAGAGTTTTGACCATGCCCGATAAAAGTTACTTTCCTGAGAACCTTCTTAGCATGCCCATTCAGTCCAGGATAGAGTATTTTGAGAAATATACAGTAGCCCATCCACTATTAGTAAGTGCATATACACAATTGTATGATGCGATTCAAAACCAAAAAAGACCTATAATTTTAGTTTATGGACCAACTGGGGTTGGTAAGTCAACACTCTTTACAAGAATTCTTAAAAAACTAATTGAAGAGGCTGGGCCAAAATTAGAAGAGGATCCTGGAATAGTTCCAGTTGTAGGCCAGGAAGCAATTGCTCCGGACAACGGCAAGTTTGACTGGAAAGATTTCTATTTAAGATCATTAGAAGCACTTTATGAGCCTTTAATTGATAAAAAGGTAAATCTGGATAAACGAATCGGGCATCCCGTTGTAAAAGATAATCAAAACCGTACTCTTCGGAAAGCACTAGAAAACGCTCTTAGATATCGAAATCCAGGCGCCTTTATTGTTGATGAAGCACAGCATTTAATAAAGATGTCAAGTGGTCGTAAATTAAGTGATCAATTGGATATTATTAAATCCCTTGCCTCCCATTCAAAGGTACCGCATGTACTGATTGGGACATATGAAATTCTTCACTTCCGGAATTTGAGTGCGCAATTAACTAGGCGCGGTAATGATATTCATTTCTCAAGGTACAAGGCAGACAATCCATCTCATATTGAGTCGTTTGCTAAAGTACTTTATACCTTTCAGTATCATATGCCATTTGAAGGAACCCCGACTTTGTATGATCACTTAGAATTTTTCTATGAAAGATCTATAGGGTGTATCGGAATTTTAAAGGACTGGTTGTCATTAGCTGTTAGAACAAAGTTGGCAGATCATAAAAATCGAATTACCATGGATGATTTTGTGAGAGTAGCTTACTCCATTGAGCAATGCATTAAGATGGCGCGGGAAGCTGCAGAAGGGGAGGCACAAATAGAAGAGAATGAGGAAAAACGTAAAGAGCTACACAGAATTTTGGGCTTAGACCAACTCACAAGTGGATACGAAGATAATCAAATTGATAATACCAAACCTAAAAACCATAGGGTTGGGCAGCGAAGTGCAAAAAGGGATAGGGTCGGGGGGATAGAATAATGCTCAGCAGCGATACAAGCGGTATATACCGGTCCTGGAATATGTCTATTCCCCAAATCACGAAACCAAGCAAGCTATATAATCTTGAACCGATTGGTATAGGTACACCATATGTAGAGAGCTTAACGAGCTATATTTGTCGTTTAGCAGAGGCACATAGTGTAAGAACAGGAACTTTAGTTTTGGAGGAAATAATTCCACACATTCCAAAGCATTACTCCGTTCGAAATGGAAAAGTGCTATACAACAATTCTGGGGCAATTAATAGTTGCGGAGAGGAAGCGTCAAGTAAGGGGACTATTATAAAAATACTTCAGGATTTGTGCCAGCGAAAAGACTTAAGTCTATTAACAATGAGTAACTGGAAAAATTTCATCTCACTTAATTCATTACATTATACTAACAGAAGATGGTGTCCCTTCTGCTTTGAAGAATGGCAAACAAAGCAAACTACTTTATATGAACCTTTACTTTGGAAAATAAAATGCCTTGATTTATGCCCAATTCACATATCCTTGTTAGTTGAAAAGTGTGGGAATAAATACTGCAATAAAACTAATAAGCATCTTGGAGGAAACATAAGTATTGGGTTTAGTGAACATTGTAATGGATGGTTGGGAATTGATACAGACAATAAGGAAAACCTAAAATTTAACATAAAAGATCAAACAAATCAGGGTGAATTTATATGTTCAAATTTGGTCCAACTTATTCCTATTCCTCAAAAACAATCAGGAGTGAAAATTAAGCATATTCTCCGACGGAATATTCTATTTTTAAAAGAAAAAATAAACAATCAGAATTTAGGAGATGAAATAAAAAAGGTAAGGATACTACTAAATAACTTTCTAACATCAAGGAGTAATTTGAGTTTAGACTCTTTACTTTTCATTTGTTCTACATTTGGAATTACAATTAGCCAGCTGTTAGACCAAGAAGTTCAGAAAGTAAGTTTATCAAATTATTGTGTGACTAATGAAAAAAAAAGAATTAATAAAAAAGAAACCTATTGATTGGATAAGTGTAGAGAATATATTACAAAGTATCTTGAATGAAAAAATTAAAAGGGCACCTTCATTAAAGGGAATATCAAGAGAGCTAGGTATTGATCAGTCACAGTTAAGAGCAAAGTATCCAGAACTTGTAAGAAATATTTCCGGTAATTATCTAAAAAGTAAAAAAAGTTTGAATGTACGAAATAAAAAAATTATAAGGAATAGAATTAAGGCTGCCGTCATTAAGTTCCATCGTTTAGGAATATACCCAAGTGCCAACAGGGTTGCTAAGGAATTAGGAAGACCAGCAATAATGCTGCAAAAAGAACTTCATAGCTATTGGAAACAACAACTTCGACAATTAGGATATCATGAGGGCTAATTTCTTATGTAAGTCTATTAGAAAGATATATTTACCAATGTTTCTCATTATATTCAGGGTACCTCAAATATTACTAAGAGTATGCTTCGGACACTCTTCGACAGCTTTCGACGTAGGCTTAAAGATATAATTGAGTCAAAAAATTCTTTGAGCCAAAAGTAGGGGCTGTTAGTAATGCAATAATGTAGAAGATATTAATTACCTATAGATTGATCAAGTTTTTAATAATAAAAAGGAGATGAATATATGGACGAAAAATTTATGCAAATCGATAATATTAATTACATTATTAATAGATTAGGTAAAGAATTGTGGATTCAGGTATATGGACATCAAAATATGAATGGGGCTGATGCGCTTTTTTGGGCAGGGTTGATTCCAAACGAACATATGGCAAGAGTACTCAAAAACACAGATTGGGAGCATGAAATAGGTAGTTATTCACCCGGTTTCGTGGGATATGGATCGGGTGATTATGTGTATAATAAATACTCTGGATTTGAGTATGAACCATTGTTGTTTTTAAGAGATTTTCACGGAATAAAGGAATCGCATATAGAAATATCCGAGGAATTTAGATTACTAAATAATCTGTATTATGATCATAAAGAGAACAAATATTTAAATATATCTGATACTGGGGAGTTAGAACCTGTAGTAAAAATAGAAAAAGAAAATGTATATATAAAATTAAGCTACTTAAAAAGGTTTGCGGCTGTAAAACAAATGGGAGTAGCACTTTATTTTGATATTAGATTTGATTCGAAGAATTCTCTTGAAGAGATGGGATTGAATTCGAAATATGGTAATCATTATGCCTCAGACTGTTGCTTTGATTTTAACTATAACAATTACGATTCAATAATGAGCCAAAATAGATCATGTTCAATCATTCATGGTAAAAAGATTCTCTTCGGTGTAAGTATAGAGGAATGTGGTTATTGGCCGTATGACACCCAAAAGGATTACGAAGATTTTGTAGTTGGAATCGATGACGATGGCCAAGAGGTGAAATTTACTTCAGATCCAGATAAGTTAGGAAATTACTTTGGTGCGAATCCTGATGCACCTCATTATTTAACACCAGTATATTTCTCAAAAGATGTATTAAATAAATATTATTCTAAACCAGAGTTATATGAAGTAAATGATGGGCATATTCGATGTCAAGGGCTTTGGTTGCTAAGAGTCGATAATTTAAATAAAGAATATGTTTCGGTGTATCTTGGGGATCTAGGGCGAGATATTCCACAGAAAGAACAGGTTTATTGGAAGAGTTATAATATAATTCCTGACGGTAAACTTAGTGATGCGAAGTTTAAGAGGGACTTTCTCGCTGAATTTGCTGACCCTGAAATTGCTGATATGAAGTTTAAACTTGCTTTTACTCGTTTTAGAAAAAAATGGGCAGAGAAATTTGGCTGGGATTTGTTTTTGGAGCTTACTGAGGCTGACAAATATAATTTTGAACATCTAAGAATACCGATTTCTAATTCACAAGTTGAGTTTGATGGATTGACTTTGTCATTGGTAAAGACAATTATCGATTCTATAAATGAAAAGGCACTGAACAAATTAATTGGGAATAGTGAAGATTTAAAAGGCAGTATTTCAAGGCTTGAAAGATACTTAGGGGAACAGAATTTAACTGGATTCGAAATACACATCAAGTTTCTACGTGATCTTCAGGAACTGAGATCGACTGGTTCTGGTCATCGTAAAGGTAAAAGTTATGAAAAGGTTACTGAGAGATTTAATTTAGTTAATAATAACTTTGTTGAAGTGTTTGAAGAAATTCTCGAAAGGTCAATATTGTTTATTGATTTCTTAGATCAATCATTATTGCATGAAGCGAGTAAACAAAGCAAATAGTAATTTTAAAATTAAAACGCTAAGACAGTTCTGGAAATACAGAACTGTCTTTGTTATTAATGGTAGCCATAATTTTGGCTTTGTACTTATGGCAATTTTATGGTTGCTTTTTAAGACTAATGGCAAACATTTAATTGAAAAGTATCTAAAAGGAGTCGCGACTTCGAGAAAATTGATCTAAAAAGTGTTCTATTCTGGAAAACTTATGGTTTATTTTTTGAAAGCTTATGGTTTACGTCACACGTTGGGTCATTTTTTGTTGTCAAAAAAGGCAGCGGAGAACAGGGATAATTGCGCAAAGCCTTGACTATATTGAGAAAAGAAGGTTGCAGTTGTGTTGCAGTTTATCTTGCAGTTTACTTGCAGTTTGATTAGAATAGGGGGTGAGCGAGGTGACGTATATGGCTATAAGTGAAGCAGAAAGAAAAATATTTGAACGTGTTATTGCAGAGGTAGGCAGCGATCCGGAAAAAGCTGAAGCTACTCTCAAAGTGCTGTTTAATGTCATGACGGATTGTCAAGCCAAGTGCGACACTGCCTCCATGAATGATTCGTAGGCG
>FUFK010038448.1_pt1 | contig 13978 bp, 9 predicted proteins | sample 1021851 | NCBI WGS metagenome assembly FUFK01 (sample SAMEA51879418, study PRJEB19060) | metagenome | reverse complement strand
AATATTTCCAAGTATCTGAGCAAAGACAGCAGGCTGCATGGTTTAAATGGAAACTCAATAATCCATTAATATATCATTTTATTATTAATGACGAGTATTTCTTTTTAGATAGTGATTATTATCTACAAAGCATCAAGCTAGTGCAGACTGAAGATGACCCTTCAACAAGTATAAACAATGTCGACTTCTTATTACATGTGGATAATCATACTACTGTTAGCGGTGGTAACTTTGACTCAACTACAAACACCACAACCTTCAGTGGTGTGGGCTGGCTAAATACAGTCACATCACCAAACCACGAACTAGTAGTCATAGACGAGGGCGGCACTCCAGCCCCTACTGATGGACAAGGTAGATATGCTAAATGCACAGTCAATGGTACAAGTTTTACTGTACCCGGAAACTGGCAAGGAGTAACACTTACCATAGGTTATTTATACCCATACCAAGTTAAGTTTCCAACTTTCTATGCAACCAGAAAAGAAGGTAATAGTTCTAGAGCTGATGTAAATTCATCACTAGTGTTACATAGACTTAAGCTTCACTTTGGTAAAATAGGTCTATACGAGACTAAACTTGAACGTGTAGGTAAAAACGATTATACAGAGGTGTACGAGTCAACGATCATGGATGCCTATGATGCGTCAAGATCACCTTATTTAGAAGAACATATACAGACCGTACCTGTATACGAAAGGAACACAAACGTAGACGTAACGTTAACATCGTCTCACCCTGCCCCAGCTACACTTCGCTCTGTATCTTGGGAAGGTGACTATTCACCCAAGTATTATAAACGTGTCTAATTACATACACCCACTTACATTGGAGGCTGCCGCTCAGGTTGCCTCTAATCTCCGCTCAGATGACCGTAGAGAGGTCGAAGAAGGCCATGGGATACCATCAGCCCTCTTACCCTCTATCATGGCTCACAACCCCTCCTACGTGTATTTTACAGTGCCTGACGGCAAGACTGCTGGCATGGCGGGAGTAGGAGAAGAAGGTGATATATGGATGCTTTGCACTCCTGATATACACCGATATCCAATTACATTTGCAAGAGAGGCCAAACGGTATGTCGATAGCCGTACTGAGCCACTCCTCTGGAATATAGTTGACGTTAGAAACAAGGCACATTTAAAACTGCTTAAGTTTCTAGGCTTCAAGTTTTTACGTAAGTTAAAACATGGGCCAAACAATCTAACATTTATTGAATTTTGCCGTGTGCGTAGACGCTAATGCAGGGGCTAGAGCAGCCGCTAGAGAAAGAGCTGCTCAGAAAGATGCCCTATTTGCTCAAGAAGGACTCAAGTTCTTCAACAAAGAAACACAACTCGCAAGAACACAGAAAAGAAATGTCATAGGTTACTCACGTGATTTAAGTGATGCTTATGCAAGTGCTCTTGCTGCCCAAGGTAAGGGTAGAAAACAAGTAGAAAATGCTGCTCGTCGTTACTTTAGACAGAAAGGTACAGTTAACGAAGGTGGTAGATCTAGAAGATTTGGTAAAGCTAACTTACAAGGACTGCTTGCAGCCCAGTCAGAAGTAGAATCAGTTATTGATAACGTACTACGTCGTAATATGGCGTACGCTCAAGAGGGTGCTGTACGTAAGTTCCAAGCTGCACAAGCTCAAGGAAGAGAAAAACTTGGTTTACCAGCACAGTATGGTGCACCTGTAATGATGCCTCCTACAAACAGATTAGGTGGTGCTCTACAGATAGCAAGTCAGGTAGCAAGTATCTATAGTGGTTTTGGTGGCAGTGGTTTATTCCAGAACTTCGGTGGTTTTAAATTTGGTAAAACTGCTATTGGAGCTGGTGGCGGAGTCGTTGGTGGTATAGGAACCCTCGGCCCGAACTACGGTTTTCCAGTAGGATAGGAGATTAAATTATGACATCATCATCATCATTCGGAACCATAGTAGGTAGAGAACGGGACGAGCTGCCCGGCTACGGTGTAAAAAACTATGCAGAAGTAGAACCTGATCTAACAGATGAGGTTAATAAACAGATTACAGAAAATCAAAAAGATACCATCCAATTCTATAATGAGATGGCTCAGATACAGAAAGACATTGCAGAGGCTCCTCTTAGAAATTTGGAGTCTTTAGCACAGTTTTCTACATCAGCCTCTCGAGCTATAGAGACTTTTCAAGAAAGGCGTAGGGTACAAGAAGATATCAATATAGCGATGGACTTCTTGGATAATAATACTTCTGCTCAACTTAACCAGAAACAAGGTGAGTTTGAACTAGAAAACTCTAAGTTTCAAAATCAATTAATGAATGAAGAAGGCGATCTAAAAGATCCCGCTCAAAATTTATTAAATAATCTAAACGTAGAGTTTCCAGAAGATGTTAGTATCAGACAGTTACTTAGAGTATATAACGAAAATGGTATAGGATCTAGAAACCAATTTCTTAATGAAAGTGGTGCTCAGGATATCTCGGACTTAGATACATTTATAGAGTTGCACAATGCTGCTGACGAGTTAATGCTTACAAACTTATATCGTAGAGCTAGAGCACTTGGAATTGATACAAATAGTAGAGAGTTTAGAAAAGCATTTTATAATACTATATACCCTGACATTAAGAAAAGAAGAGAAAATAATATACAGTCTTGGAAAGCCAATGCTACTAGAAACTTTGAGAGACTTAACAAAAAGAAAACTAGAAAAATAATTGTTGATACTCTTAAGCCATATACAGACGGAGCTCCTGTAGATATAGATGTAATGACTCTTGTTGAAACTGTTAAAAACAGAATGAATCTTAAGACACCAAGAGAAGCTATACAGTATATATTTAGTGAGGTTGCTGCTGTATCTGCTGAACCAGAAAGAGAGCTAGACTTATATCATCTAGAATATCTTTTTGATGGTGCTATATTTGAACACTCTGCTACCAAACAAAAAACTACAATAGCAGACGGTGACTTTAAATTTAAAGATGGTCTTCAAAATATCATGCAAGATGCAGAGATTGAAAGAGCTCGTGACGTAGATAATGGTATAAAAGCTGACCAGATTTTAGCAAACCAAGAGTACAAAGCATTACAAGATCTATACCCTAATGGTATACCACCGCAAATAGAAAAAGAGTTTTTACGAGATACAGAAATTAAGTATCCACACTTTGATGCTACTAAATTAAATAGCAACAATGCTAGTATTACAACAAGTGGCGAGTATCCTAATGCTGGTAAGCCAGATGCTACTAATCAGTACTATAAAGATTTAGAGACCGCACTTGTAGGCTCAGGTGCAACAAAGTTAGAAATGACTAATGGCCTTAGATTTCAAATAAATAAGGCGTACGGTGATTTGCAACGTCGAGTAGCTAACCAAGTTGCTGTTGGTGTCGAGCCAGAGGTAGCTGAAAAAAATGCGTATGATATAGTTGAAGCTAACTTATTAGCAGGCAAGTATACATTATCCGCAGTAGAAGAAAGGCAAGGTAGAGCTATTAGTCCAGCAGACATTCTTGATGACAGGAACCTTTTAGAAGCCGATACAAATACAGTTAGATTTAATAATAAATTTAACTCTATTGCAGAGCAAAAAGCACTTTTACAATATAAAGCATATAAGTTGTATGGTGATGTACCGTTTCCAAACTATTTTAAAGGTGTAGTTAGAGGTACAAAAATTAATGCTGAAGATTATGCTGAAGATAGGTTTACATCCATAGGTGGTTATGATGCTACAGGTGAGATTGCTCAAAGGTTTACCCCTAATGAAGAAGGTATTTTAGTTGATAAACAGTTTGGACTTTCTAAGGAACAGCTAAACCAGTTTAATATAAAACCGCACCTAACTAAAACTAATATTAATATGCTACAAAATCCAGAACTAGCAGAAAAGGTATTATTAGGTTTTAGAAAAGAGGGTAATGAACTGGGCACATATCAACCAAACATAGGTTTTGGTAAAAAGAATGGTGACAAACTAACTGTTGCTGAAGTTATAAAGAAAGCTAAAAGAGGTGATAGTAACTGGGGAATCTTTGGATTTAGTTCACAAGAAATACTTGAAGCTACAAAATCTGGTGCAATAAGTAAAGACGCTTTGTTTAATGAAGAGACACAAAGCCAGATGGTCTTTGAACTTATTAGGCAACGTTCTAACAGAACCAACAGTATTAGAGGTGCTATTGTTCAAGCTAAAAGCGGTGGCGAGCAAACGATCTTTGAAGGTGATGAGGATATAGGTAGATGGGATAGATTGATAAACATGAACTCTGATGAAATAAGAGCAGTTCTTAATACATTTCCTATGCTACGAGATATGCCTATGAATCAGTTTCAGAATCTTACAGCTGGGGTAGTCTTAGAAATAGAAAACATAATTAAAAAAGAAGAAGCTCAAGAGGATGCTGTATCAAGAGTCTTACGTATTGATAGACAGATAGCATACTATAATGATTTACTAGGCAAAGCCACTGAAGGAGATACAGGTATTTTAGGTACACGTGTCCTTTCAAAACTAGCTTCTAGATTTACTATATCACAAGAAAGAATAAGAGAAATATTAGCAGAGTTAGAAGCAAATAGAAAAGCACTAGAAGATGCAAACCCTAATCTAGAAGAATTAATTAAAATAGAAAAACTAAAAGATGACTGATTCAAATTACTCTAGTGCAGAAATCAACTTTGATCCTGAGTATGCTGATTACTTAGCAGATCAAGCTGAACAAGCACAAGACGAGTACGAAAGAGACAGGGATTTTAGAGAAAAATCTCAGTCCACGTTACAGCAACAGGATGTAGTTTCTAAGGAAGTACAAGATGATCCTCGTAATGCTAATAACTGGGGTGCTAAGGCACTCATAAAAGAAGGACAATCTATATTGTCTGGCGGTCTTCAAGATACAGCTTCTTCTCTTGCTACTTTTCCAGAACGTACACTCGATGCGTTGTCTGGCGAAATGCAAAGAGAAAGGCAAGAAACTGGTACATATAGACCAGANTGGAGTCCATTTGGAGCGTATGACAATCCAATCGAAACAAAAACATGGTGGGGTAAACAGCTTCGTGGCTTAGTACACTTTGGTACACTTGCACTCGGTACAGTCGCAGCAGCTAAGGCTGCCGCAGCTACCGGTATTGTAACTATACCAGCTGGTTTACTTGCCCTATCAAAAGGTAACATAGTCAGAGGTGCAGCTGTAGGAGCTGTCTCTGACCTTATATCTAAAGAGTCAGATGAGCAAAACGCTTTAGGTGCATTACGTGACAGATATGGCTGGATAGATACACCGATATCTACCAAAGATACTGACCATCCAGTTGTAATGAAACTCAAGAATATTGTTGAAGGCATGGGCATAGGTCTAGTCTTTGATGGTTTAGCTTATACACTTGGTAAAGGTGGTAAAAAAGCTGTAGATCAGATTACAGCTAGAAACAAAAGCTTAGAAAAACAAACAGTAGAAGCTGGTGTTGCACAGCTACGTAAAGGTGAAACAGAGTTTAGAGCAGATAAAAATGCACCTATATCTCAGCCACACCAAGGGGCACACATATCAGAGGTTGAGCCACAAGTAGCTAGAGATCAGCTATCCGCTACACGTAATAAATGGGGCTCAGAAGAGGGTTCTACTGGTAGTGTTACAACACCTGTAGAACGAGAAAGGATAGCCTTAGAAGGCGGTACAGACGACGCTACGGTCGAAAGAATCATGAAAGGTTTGATGAGTAGCGAGAAGTTTGCCAAAGAACTAGAAGCAGCAAAAGGTAATAGAAAGGCTTTGGTTGCAAAGTTTAGAGAAGCTATAGAAGGACATCAACGTATAACACAGGGCAGAAACGCTGTAGATATGTCACCACAGGAATATTTAAAAGAGTTATTAGAAGCTCAACCTGATATAATTGATGGTGTAGAAGTATGGACATCTAAGAATGTGGTTATTGCTGACCTTGTAATTGGTACACTACTTAAGCAAGTTCGTGATTTAGGTACAGCTGGTAGAGAAATAGCAGATCTTGTTGATTTACAAGACATAGACGGGCCAACTAAACAGCTTGTTGATACTATGCTTACTGCGTTATACGAGACAAAGAAAGCTAGATTTGTAAAGTCTGACTCATTTAGAGAGTTAGGTCTTGGTAAAAAAAGCAAGAAGACAGTAGAAGAAGCGACTCAAGCGTCTATGCAAGATGCAAAAGATTCTATACAGTCTATACTAAAGATTGCTGGCGATGATGCAGATGACAACTTACTTAATGCGTTGTATGAAGCATTTTCTATGATGGACAATGTTAATACATTAGATGACTTTGATAACTGGGCTAGAAAAACTATACTTGGTGGACAGTTAGAAGCTACAAGTCCTAACCGTACAGGTGCGATGATACGTGAGCTAGAGGGTGTAATGACACACAGTATACTGTCAAGTCCTAAAACACCAGCTCGTGCTATTATGGGTACATCTACTGCAACATTTTTAAGGCCACTAGCAACAGCACTAGGGTCAGTGTTAAGACTACCATTTGATGGTAACGTAGCTGACGTAAGAGCAAGTCTTGCATCAGTAAATGGCATGATCGAAGCTATACCAGAGTCGTTTACAATATTTAGAAGTAAACTAAACTCATATTGGAAAGGTGATATAAGATCAATCAAAACACGTTATGCAGAGTTTACCGCAGCTGACGATAACTGGGAGATACTACGTCGTTGGGCAGAAGACAGCGGTCGTGCTACTGAAGGAGAGCAAGCAGCTTTTCGTGTAGCTAATATGGCACGTCAGATGAACAACAGTAACCTTTTAACATACTCTACTAAGATTATGGCTGCAACTGACGATGCGTTTGGTTACATTCTTGGCCGTGCTAAGATGCGTGAAAAAGCTATGCGTAAAGCGTTGGAGTTACAAGAGAACGGTTTTGCAACACCTAAGATTACACAGGAGTTGATGAGAGCATACGAAGATGATTTTTATGCACAAGTCTTTGACGCTAATGGTAATATTATAGATGAAGCTACCCAGTTTGGTCGTAAAGAAGTAACACTAACACAAGAACTTACAGGCTTTGCAAAAGGTCTAAACGATGTATTTAGTTCTGTGCCTTTAGCTAAACCATTCTTTTTATTTGCTAGAACTGGTGTTAATGGTCTTGCACTTACAGGTAAGTATACACCCGGTTTTAACTTTTTAGTTAAGGAGTTTAACGACATCGCATTTGCTAATCCTAATGATCTAGCTAGTGTAAACAAGTATGGTATTTTTACAGCTGAAGAGCTGGCTAACGCACGTGCCTTACAAACAGGCCGATTGGCGATAGGCTCTGCTGTAGTATTTATGGCTGCACAGGCTTGGATGCGTGGTGATCTTAACGGTAACGGCCCAGTTGATAGACAAAAAAGACAACTCTGGCTTGACAGTAAGTGGGAACCAAGAACAATTAAACTAGGTGCAGTTCGTGTTGGTTATGACCAGTTTGAACCGTTTAACCTTATCATGTCTACAATAGCTGACGTAGGTGATGCAAGTCAACTTATGGGTGAAGAGTGGACAGAAAACGAATTAGGTAAGATATCTCTTGTTATAGCACAGGCTATTACAAGTAAGTCATATCTTGCTGGAATACAGTCGTTTGTTGATCTATTTGCTGGTCGCCCCGGTCAGGGTGATCGTATTGTAGCTGGACTAATTAACAACCAAGTACCGTTAGCCGGTTTACGTAATGACTTAGGTAAATTATTTACACCCTATATGCGTGAAATTAACTCAGGTATATTTCAGTCAGTACGTAACAGAAACTTAATTACAGAAGGTCTTGCTGAAACGCAGCTACCTATTAAGTATGATATGCTAAATGGTAAACCTATAAAAGATTGGGATTTTCTTACACGTGCATTTAATGCTGTAAGTCCTGTTACTTTAAACTTAGAACAGAGTGAAGGTAGAAACTTCTTATTCGATAGTGGCTATGATTTACGTACATCTACTTACTTTGCACCAGACAGCACAAACTTAACAGATCATCCTATCATTAGATCACAGTTTCAAAGAGCACTCGGATCTCTTAACTTAGAACTAGAACTTAATAAATTAGCTAAAGATCCAAAAATAATAGCGTCTATGAATCAAATGTATGAAGACATACGATCAGGTAACCGTGCACAGTTTAACGCTAGAGATTACTACCATAATAGAATCATTGATAGACTGTTTAAACGTGCTAAAAAGACTGCATGGCAGTCAATTAAAGATGATCCAAATGTAGCAAGACTAATTGAAAAACAACGTTTAGCAAAAATAGAACAGATAAACAAACGAGTAACCACCGCAAACATCCTCAACATATACAAATAAATGGCAACAACATTCATAGATTATACTGGGGATGGGAACGCTACTAAGTCGTTTTCTTTCCCTTCTATACAGGTATCTGATGTAAAAGTAGAGGTCGATAATGTCTTAAAGACATCTGGAGTACACTACAATATTACTAGCTACACTACTACAGGTGGTGGTAATGTAGTCTTTACATCAGGGAATATACCAGCAAGCCCAGCAGATATACGCATCTTTCGTGAAACAGATGTAGATAGTGCAAAGGCTACATATACAGCAGGGTCATCAGTCAAGGCAGGCGACCTAAATGCTAACCATGAGCAGTTATTGTTTGGTATACAAGAAGAACAAAATCAAACAATACAAACACATGAAATAAAAGACTCAGCAGTAACAACAGCTAAGATCAAAGATTTAAATGTAACAACTGCTAAGATTGCAGATGATGCCGTTACAGGTGCTAAACTACCAGACGATGTTATTAACTCTGAGCACTATGCAGCTGGGTCTATTGATACTGAGCACATTGCAAACGAAAATGTTACTACAGCTAAATTAGCAAACTTAGCAGTAACAACTTCTAAACTTGCAAACGCTAACGTAACTACAGCAAAAATAGCACCTGATAATATAACAAGTGCGTTAATAGCTGACGATCAAATTGACTCAGAACATTATGTCGATGGGTCTATTGACACACAACATATCGCTGCTGACCAAATAACTAATGCGTTAATAGCTGACAATCAAATAGATTCTGAGCACTATGTAGACGGCTCTATTGATCGTGTGCATTTAGAAGCAGATATAATAGACAGTACTAAATTAGCAGATAACGCAGTTAATTCAGAACACTATGTAGATGGGTCGATAGATCGTGTACACTTAGCAGCTGATATCGTAGACGGCACTAAGATAGCTGATGATAGTATTAACTCAGAGCATTACGTAGATGGTTCTATAGATCATGTACATTTAGCTAATGACATAATAGATGGAGATAATATACAAGACGATGTTGTAAACTCTGAGCACATAGCTGCTGGAGCATTAGACAACGAGCATTATGCAGCTGGATCTATAACCTCTGATAAGTTAAATGGTGCAACTGTTATCACATCATCTGAGCAAGCAGCTGCAACAACTAACGACACATCTTTCTTAACTTCAGCAGCAGCTGACGCTAGATTTTTTAACATAAGCACTGGTGATACAATTAAAGATGGTGACACATTTCCAGACAACGATACTACGATTGCTACAACCGCAGCTATCAACGACAGAATTATTGACTTAGTTGATGATGTTGGCGGTTTTGTTCCTATTGCAAATGAAACATCTTTTCCTACAGCTAACCCTGACGTTAATAACGGTAGCGGCACTCTTGTCTCTATTAAGTCTATTGGAAGTACACGCACACCAAGCAGTGGCACAGTCACTATTGCAAACGGTGCGGGATCTGGTAACACTGTCACTATTACAGGCTGTGGATCTACAGTTCTTTCAGCAGGCTTTGGTGTAATTGTAGAAACTACATCTACACTACATACATACGCATTTCATAGATTAGTACCAAAGGCAACAGAGGTTACAACTGTAGCTTCAAACATAACTAACATTGTTGCGGCTGGAGCTAACACAACTAATATTAACGCAGCTGTTAACAATGCGTCTAATATCAATACTGTAGCTGGTAACATATCTAATGTTAACACAGTTGGTGGTATTTCTGCTAATGTAACAACAGTAGCTGGTATTAGTTCTAACGTAACTACTGTAGCTAATAATAACTCTAACGTTACTGCTGTAGCCGGTAATAATTCTAATATTACTTCTGTTGCAGATAACGAAACTAATATAAATGCAGTAAAAAACAATGCGACTAATATTAATGCTGTAGCTGCTAACAACTCAAATATTACAGCTGTAGCTAATAATGCTAGTAACATAAACTCTGCTGTTAGCAACGCATCTAATATAAACGCTGCCGTATCTAACGCATCTAACATAACTACTGTAGCTACTAATAATAGTAATGTTACTACAGTTGCTGGTTCTATAACCAATGTAAATACAGCTGCTGGTAGTATATCAAATATTAACACAGTAGCTGGTAGTATAAGTAATGTTAACAGTTTCTTTAACGTATATCGTATAGGTTCAAGTAACCCTACGACTAGTTTAGACACCGGAGACTTGTTCTTTAACACTTCAACTAACTCACTTAAAGTATATACTGGTAGTGCTTGGGTAGATGGTGTTACAACTACAGGTGACTTTGCTCTTAAAACTGGTAACACGTTTACTGGTAGTAACGTATATAATGATAACCAAAAGGCTTTATTTGGTACAGGGTCAGATCTTCAAATATTTCATGATGGTACACATAGTAGAATATACAACGATACTGCAACTTCTTTAAACTTTACTTCGGCTGATTTTACTTTTAATAGTCCTAGCAATGGTGAGCAACTAGCAAGATTTACAGCTAATGGATCATGTGAATTATACCACAATAACAGTAAAAAGTTTGAGACTACAAGTGCTGGTGCTACAGTAACAGGTAACATTGTTGTATCTGGTAACGTCGATGGTCGTGACGTAGCTGCTGATGGTACGAAGTTAGATGGTATTGAAAGTGGAGCTACAGCAGATCAAACCATAAGTGAAATTAAATCACTTATAGCAGGGAGTCCACTAGGTTCTACTCATATTGCAAGTAATGCAGTAACAACTAATAAAATAGCTGCTGATGCTGTAGGTTCTGGTGAGATAGCTGATGGTTCTATTGTTAACGCTAATATAAACGCAAGTGCAGCGATAGCTGGTACAAAGATTTCTCCTGATTTTGGATCGCAAAACGTAGTTACAACAGGAACTCTCGGTTCTGGTAATTTAACTATTACAAATGATTATCCAACAATAAATTTAACTGATACCAATAATAATGATTTTAGAATCCAGAATCGAAACGGTGTTTTTTCAATAGTTGATACAGATAATAGTGATACTGTTAGACTTGCCGTAGATTCCTCTAATGCAATAGTTAGTGTAGCTGGAACTTTCTCTGCTGGTCATATTGATTCTGCTGCTGGAGTTGATGTAACAGGAAACATCACAGTATCTGGAACAGTTGACGGTAGAGATATTGCAACAGACGGTACAAAGCTCGATGGCATTGAAGCGTCAGCTACTGCTGACCAAACAGCTAGTGAAATCGTAGCTCTTGTAGCTGACCAGACCATTGCTCCTTCTGAAATAGATATGGAGGACAATGAAAAGATAAAACTTGGAACTGGCGATGATCTAGAAATTTTTCATGATGGTAACCATAGTTATGTAAAGGATGTTGGTACTGGCGACCTTAACTTACAGACTCAAGGTGGTCATATTGCTATTATGTATGGTAGTGATAATATGGCTCTGTTTCAACCATCTGGATTCGCAAAACTATATCACAACAATAGTACAAGGCTTGAAACCACGAGTGCTGGTGCAACAGTAACAGGAACACTAACAGCCACAGCATTTGCTGGTGATGGTTCAGCACTAACAGGTGTAACATCTGCTGAAATATATGGTTTTAATACAGACGCTAACGGAAACTTAATAGTCACTACTACAAACGGTGGTGCAGATAATATCTCAGGCACAGCTTTTGATGCTTTTGAAGATGTTATTTTCGCAGCTACAGGATTTACATTTTCTGTAAATGCAAACGGTAAACTAATCGCAACAATTTAAAATGGCAACAATAGATTTAGGAAAAATCAAACAGGTCTGGCGAGGTACTTACAACAACTCTACTGCATATACAGTTGATGATTTAGTTGAGTACACAGACTCTGGAATAACATCTACGTATATATGCGTAGCAAACTCAACAGGTAATGCACCTTCTAGTAGTGGCACAGCACACGCAAGCTGGAACTATGTAGCAAAAGGTGTAGCAGACCCTATACCAACTCAATCTGGTAACTCAGGTAAATTTTTAAAAACTGACGGTTCATCATTATCATTTGGTGTTGCTGGTGGTTTAATACAGGCTAAACAGTATATTAAAAACTCTACAATAAACCAAGGTAACACAGATGATGCGGTTCTTGCAGCACCTTTTGACGGAACTGCTAACATAACTCCAGCTGCTGCGGGCAATATGATTAAAGTTACGTATTATACAACTGGAGACCACGGTACTACATGGAGAGCTGGTTATCATCGGATTCAGTACTCAACAGATGGTGGTTCAAGTTATAAGGGTATATGTGGTGGTGGAATGAATGTTTACAACAATAATAACTCTATTGGTAACATGATTTCAATGTCTAGGATGCACAATCCAAACACTACTAATAATGTAAAATATAGGATTGTTATGCACTCTCACATACAAGGTAACTGTGGTAGATGGGGTCAGTACAATAACGAAGGTACTGATAATGGTAATGTTACCCCTAGCACTGACGGTGGAGTTGTTTCATCCGGACACGGACTTTTATTAGAAGAGTTCGAGTCTAGCATTTGTACACTTTCAACAACAGCATAATATAATGACAATCAGAGATTTTATAGTAGCTCACGACCTCTTTAAAGAGAAAAGTGGTAATGAGGATATTAAACTAACAGGAGTCTTGGTATCTGATATAAACCATGACAATCAGATTACTGAGAGCACTTGGGAAAAACAATGTGAATGGAGAGCTTATGATAGTTCTACCAAGATTTATGAGTGCTCTGAGAAACCAAGTAAAGTTACGTGGTCAGCTATTTCTGCTTTAGAAGAGGACGCAAAAAAAGTACCTGACTATTCTAATTAAGTGGATTTACCCACAATTAGATTACCAAATGCAGTGCAACTGCAAACCCCGTCTTTACCTCTTCCTACAGCAGATGTTCCCTCATATCAACCTTTGGTCGTACCTCCGCAAGATTTACGAAGACCCGAAGGTACAAAGGAGGTGCAAACAGAAGAAAACCCACCCCCAAAAATACACTTTCCACCCTTACCTAGTATCACTTTACCATCGCAAGAAGTCCTAGTCGCTGCATCGGTTACTGCTGTAACTGCTGTAGCAGCTGCGACTGTTACACAACCTGTAATNAATGCGTTAAAAGATAAAATACAAAAGTTTTTACAAGGCAAGATAAACAAATGGAAACAAAACCGCCAGAAAAGAAAGGCATCCTCAAAAAATTAAAAGAGAATGTAGATGACCATGACGAACAGATGCAGATACTAGGAGCCATGGTGCGTCTAGGAGTAGTTATCTGGTCTGGTTTTATCATTACACTAAATTATGTTGAACTACCTATGGTCAAAAAGACTGGAGGATCATCGGATATCACGTTCGTTGCTTCGATCTTTACTGGGGCACTAGCCACTTTTGGCCTGTCTACAGGTAGAACAAAAGGTGAGAAAGACAAACAACAACCAAAACAATGAAGAAACTAATTCTTCTCTTAGCCCTGTTATCACCCGCAGTAGCAAGAGCTAACACTGTCACCCCTCAGTTTACTACAGGGTCTATGAACAGTACAACTACAACGACTCAAACTATCGTTGAAACAGAGCAAGTGCAAGTCTTCGGTGCAGCCGTAAACACTTGGTCTGGATCTAACATTACAGCATCAGCGAGTGCTGGCATTGCTGGTGGTGATGCAGTATTTACA
>FUFK010040449.1_pt1 | contig 13982 bp, 7 predicted proteins | sample 1021851 | NCBI WGS metagenome assembly FUFK01 (sample SAMEA51879418, study PRJEB19060) | metagenome | reverse complement strand
TTCTCGTAGCTTACATTTCTTTTTGGCTACTTGGCCCGTGGTTGGCATATGGCTCACCTCAATGGGCATCTGCACCATGGCTTTCAACCTTAATGGCTTTAACTTTAACCAGTCCGTCGTTGATGCTAACGGCAAGATCGTTCCAACATGGGCTGACGTACTGAACAGAGCTAACCTAGGCTTTGAAGTAATGCACGAGCGTAATGCTCACAACTTCCCACTCGACTTAGCATCAGCTGAGTCTACAAACGTAGCATTAACTGCACCACAAATAGCATAACCCCGACGTCCGTTCATCGCTTTATGCGACGCATGTCATCTAGTCATGGAACGGGGGCTAGGTATCGGAGGAAGCTATGACAGTAACTTACGTTTACCGTGGTGTTACATATACTAAAATNGTTAAGTAAATGGCACATCAAAGCTCGGTCATGAGAGCAGCAGTCACAAGGTTAACACCTGAGACATACCCTGCTCCAGAACCAGAAAACAAAACTGAAGACAAGAAGGAAGATGCTCAACTAGACACTCCTTCTTACTAAACAGCCGGGGAGCACCTCAGAGTCGGACTCCCCTGCCATTGGCATTTGCCCGGTACGCCGGATACCTCATGCCGTCTAGACGGTGGGATAGACCACAAAAAAAATCTCGAGAAAAATTAGTACTAAGCAATATCAATCTTAACTAATCCATATCAATGGCTCAACAGAACAGTACATTGACTACGGCTCTTACACGCCCCGGTCAATTGAATAGCACAGGCGACGCCCGTGCCCTTTATTTAAAGCTGTTCAGTGGAGAGATGTTNAAAGGCTTCCAGCACAACGCAATCGCTAGAGACCTTGTAATGAAGAGAACACTTACAAACGGTAAGAGTCTTCAGTTCGTCTACACTGGACACACAAAAGCTGAGTANCANNNACCCGGCAACAGCATACTAGGTAACACNGATGGTGCACCTCCAGTAGCTGAGAAGACNATCACTATNGATGACCTTCTAATCTCTAGTGCTTTCGTTTATGAACTAGATGANACACTNGCNCACTACGAATTACGTGGTGAAATTTCCAAGAAGATTGGATATGCTCTTGCACAGAAATACGATAGACTAATCTTTAGAGCTATCGCTAAAGGTGCTAGACAAGCTTCTCCAATCACTAAGTCAGGCTTTGTCGAGCCCGGCGGAACACAGATCAGAGTTGGTACAAACAACCAAGCATCTGACGCATACGTTCCAGCTTCTCTAATTNNNGCTTTCTACGATGCAGCTGCTGCACTAGACGAGAAAGGAGTAAGCTCTGAAGGACGTGTTGCTGTGTTGAACCCAAGACAGTACTATGAATTAATACAAGGTGTTGGTTCTAACGGTCTTATCAACAGAGATACACAAGGTACTGCANTACAGTCAGGACAAGGTATCATTGAAATTGCAGGCATCAAGATCTACAAGTCAATGAACATTCCATTCTTCGGCTCATACGGTACTAAGTANGGTTCTGCATCTGCAACAAACCCCGGTGTAACTAGCCCCGGAAACACAGGATCATTCGTTGCTGAAACAGCAGAAGACGGTAGAGCTTCTGTAACTGGTATCAACAACAACTATGGTAACTCATCTGACTTCGCTAACAGCTGCGGACTTATCTTCCAAAAGGAAGGAGCCGGTGTTGTAGAAGCTATCGGACCACAGGTTCAGATTACTTCTGGTGACGTATCAGTTGTATACCAAGGTGATGTAATCCTAGGTAGACTCGCAATGGGAGCAGACTTCTTAAACCCTGCTGCTTGCGTNGAGNTAATCGCTGGTGCTGCTGTCGGATCTACAGGTAATGCTGCATTCGGTACAACATACCCAGCTAACGCTTAATTTTTATTTTTTATACGGGAGCTTCGGCTCCCCTTTTTTATTATGCCTTTTCCAACCACAAATGCAACNCAAGAGTTGCCAGCTATNAATCAAATACTTACATCCTGTGGTCAGGCTCCTGTAACTACACTAGACCAAACCAACCCGGAAGTTGCGATTGCCTATGCTACCCTGTTACAGGTGTCACGAGAGGTACAAGCAGAGGGCTGGACCTTTAACAGAGAGTATCACTACGAATTTAACAAAGATAATAACAACGAGATACTGATACCTAACAACATCATACAAATCAAACTTACAGAAAACGCACAGAACTCACCCTATCATGCTGTACGTAGAAGTGGTAAGCTATATGACAGACAGAATCATACATACGAATGGACATATAGTCCTATCGAATGTGATATAATCTGGGAGTTTGACTTTATAGATTTACCAGAACCTGTACAAAACTACATCAAAGCCAGAGCAGCTACTATTGTGTCTGGTAGGATTGTTGGTGACGACGATCAATACAAACGTCTGCAACAACAAGAAGTACAACAACGAGCTTTAGCTATGGAGTATGAAACAAGTCAGGGACAGTTCACTATGTTTGGACATCCACAAGACGCTCAAAACTTCTACCAAAGCTATCAACCATTTCACGCTTTACAACGATAATGCCAGCAGTTACTCAGCGAGTTGACGATTATCTTGGTGGAGTATCTAGACAATCTGATGACAAGAAACTTCCCGGTCAAGTCGAGGAGTGCATCAATGGCTATCCTGATCCGACCTTCGGTCTTACAAAAAGACCGGGGTTTCAGCACATAGGAAATCTAGGTACTGGCACTACATATGACAACTCTAAGTGGTTCTTTATATCTAGAACCGATGATGAAAAATATATAGGGTGTATCACACCAGCATCAGGAGGCTCTACAGGAGCGATTGCAGTATGGAACGCTGTGACCTTTGCACCATGTACTATTACGTACGGTACAGGGGCACAGGCGTACCTTACAGGAACACGAACAGACTACGATATCTTGACTATACAAGATAAGTCTATTTTAACTAACAAATTAATTACAGCAGCTAAAACAGCTGACCCTACATTTAATGCAAACAGACAGGGTACATATAAAATTACAGGTACTTCTGTAGATACAACTTACAGTGGTACAGTAGCTGGGCAATCATGGACAGTTACTACTACAAGCACTGATACTTACGATCAAGCTTTAACTAAAATTAAAACTGCTATTGACAACTTAAACATATCAGGACTGACTACAACTAAGTTAAANGATAATATACGATTAACACGTAATGCATCATTTACACTTACTGGTACAGCTGGACCATTTTCTAATCAAGCAAATGTATTTCAAGATCAGGTTGCTACATTAGATGAACTACCTAGTGAGACAGTACATAACCATGTAGTTAAAGTTGTTAACAGTGGTGCACTTACATCATCATACTTTCTAAAATATGTAGCTAACAATGGTACATCTGGACCCGGCTATTACGAAGAAACATTATCTCCTAGCACATCTACAGGACTAGATGCTTCTACTATGCCACATGAGCTAGTAAATACAAGTGTCAATAACTTTACACTACAGCGTATACCATGGGTAGCTAGAGCTGTAGGAGATGATGATACTAATGCACACCCATCATTTATAGGTAACAAGATAACTCAGTCATTCTTTCATAACAACAGACTAGGTTTCTTATCTGCTGATACTGTATCTATGAGTCAGTCAGGTGATTTCTTTAACATGTATCACACGTCTGCACAGACTATTACAGACTCAGATCCTATTGATCTTAGTGCTAGTACAGTTAAGCCTGTTGCACTTCATAGTGTCATACCATCTACTCAGGGTCTTGTACTCTTTAGTGCTAACCAACAGTTTCTGATGGGAGCTGCTGACGGTATACTTACACCAGCTAAAACAGTGATACGTACCATAGCTAACTATGAAATGGATACGGTTATTGACCCTGTCGATACTGGTACAACAATCAACTTTATCAGTAAGACACCTAGTTATACTCGTGTCTTCGCTATGGTTACACGTGGAGAAAACGAAAACCCACAGGTAGCTGACATCGGTAGAGTTGTAAACGAATGGATACCATCATCAGTTGATACATTAATCTCTAGTGCTCAGAACCAGTTTATTGCGTTCTCAGGACAGACTACAAGATACATATATTTCTTTAGACAATATTCAGAAGGTANAGANNTNAAANTACANACATGGTTNAACTGGNNNGCACCNGGTAATGTACAAACTATAGCNGCAGATTCTGACGAATTTTNTGCNGTNACAAAACAGGGCGGACAGTTTACACTTAGCAAAGCTAGNTTGAGTCAGAGTCCTGACGANGCTATTATTGTTAACAATGATGGTCAAAGACTAAATCCATGTATAGACTTATATGCTACAGCTAGCTCTGTTACATTTGACACAGCTGGTAACTTTAGTAAATGTTTTATACCATACAACGATGCTACTAACCTGACACCTGTGATAGTTATTAAAGGTACTACAGCTACAGGTCAGTTTATTGAATCTGGATTTACTATATCTCCAGAGCGTGTAGTCGAAAGTGGTAACACATATTTTAAAGTACCATTTAAAAACTTGACAAGTGTAGCAAGTGATGTTATAGTAGGATATAAGTATGACTTTGATGTAATACTACCTAAGACATATTATAAGATAGATGATGAAATGAAACGTAGTGACTTTACTGCTAATCTTACAATAGCTCGTATGAGATTTGCTGTAGGATTGTCAGGAGTTATGGGTTTTAAACTTAAGTCTAAAGGTATACGTCAAGGTAAAAAAGAATATACAGGCGATGGATCTACTACAGTATATAGCTGGATCAACGAAGATATCAACTATATAGATGATGACCAGATCAAAGTTAAACTAGATAACGTGGTAACTACAGCGTTTACAGTTGACAGAACTGGTACTGTACCTAAGATTACATTCAGCTCTCCACCGGGTAACGGTGTTAAGATACTGATATATCTTGATGAGTGGTACAATCTAAATCCAGTTATCATGGCTGACAACTATCTAGCTAATGATATTGCTGTGTCAGATCATGCTGTATTTACACTACCTATACACCAGAAAACAGATAACTTTACACTACGGTTATTTAATGATTCACCGTTCCCTGTCTCTCTAAACTCTATGATGTGGGAAGGAATATACTCACCTAGATTTTACAGGAGAACATAATGCTACAATTTATAGCCCCGGTAGTAGGGCTTGGCTTACAATTATATTCTGGAAGAAAGCAACAGAAAGCAGCTGAACAAGGAGCTGAAATACAGAATGAAGCAACAGAAGCCCAATACCAATATGACCTCGAAGCATGGGAAATGGCAAAGCAGTCAGCGATTGCTAAACGTAACTATGCTGTAGAGGAAATAGAACAAAGAGCTAGACAAGAAGGTCTGATTGCAGCACACAAAGATGCGGCAAACTTACGTACCTATAATTACAACTTACAGATACGTGACAGAGAGCAAGATCTAAATGATCGTATGTATGCTAAGTCTGATGATATATTTTATAATCAGCTCGGTATTAATGCACAGAATGAAAGAGCTGCTCGCATGGACGAAAGACGTCAGCTACGAGAAATAGAAACAGAAAACAGATATCAGAAGAATGACGCATATCTAGAAGCTATAGAAGCTGAAGGAGCGATTAGAGCACGAGGTCAAACAGGTAGGTCTATAGATAAAGCAAAAAGCGTAGCAGCATTAAAAGCATCTACCGCTATGTCTTTACTCGACCTGTCTCTTGACAACGCTACAGCAGCGTCAAACAGTGCACTACAAGCTATAGGTAGAGAACGTACAGTACAAGATCTTAACGCATATGCAGCTAAGATGTTAGACCCCGGCGTACTACCAGAACCTATTGCACCATTACCAACACCACAAGCTACATTCTTATACCCACGAGTATTTGAAGATTATGACTTTGGACCTGAACCTATCAGAGGAGCTATGGTATCACCATCAGCAGCATCTGCACAGGTATGGGGTTCTACGATTAGCAGTATAGCTGGTACAGTTGGTGGTTTATTTGCAAACAATACAAAATCCATTACAAATATTTATAACTAATGGCTACAAAGAAATACCTAACCAAGTACGCTCGGGGTGGTAGAAATCAAAATACTAGGCTTAACGACGGCTTACGAGCCATGCAGATTCAATCGCAGACACAAAGTCAAGCTCTAGAAAAAAGAAAAAACGAACAGAAACTATTTGATGCGTCTTACAGTTCTGGACTCGATAGAGCCGGTAAGGTAGCAGAAGCCAACAGAAAGCTGAAGCAAAAGATAGAGGTAGACATACCAGAAAAGTTACGAGCTGACGCACTCAAGCGTAACAACATAACACAGCAAAATAATTTTAAGGTTAAGATAAAAGAAGCACAAGATTTAGCAAACACGTGGGGGAAGCTATCCCCTACGCTTGCTGCTAATGCAGCGAAAGCAATAGGCAATGCTATAGATTATTTTCAGACAGAAGCTGGTATAGCTGAATATGAAGAAAACTTAGCTGATGGTACAGTTGGTAGTATAAACCAAGTCTATCAGAAAACAAAAAATAAAGTAGACTTTCTTGACTTTTCACAGCAACGATTTCAAGCTATAAATGAGTATCTTAAAACTGGTAACATAGATGACAAGCAAACATTTGATTACTTAACAAATGTAAATGCAACTCGTAATCCTGTTACTAAAGAAATATTCTACATGCAACATGTTAAAAACTTTGATGGTTTCGAGAGAGACTTTTTAAAGTTTGCAGAACAGCAAGGCATACCTGTAGATAAGAAATCAGTTGTAGGTCTATACCAGTTCCGTGCTCAGGAATTGATGAAACAGAATGGTATAAATCCTAAGTCCGAGCTAGGTCTTAAATTACAAAATCTATACAGGCAAAAAGGTTTTACTGCTGAGAATCAGTTTTCGCTTGGAGAAGATTACGAACGTAACACACAAGTTATTAATAGTTATAGCGAAAGCATTAAAGCTATTAGTAATGAGAATCTTACAATTAGTGATTTTGGTGGAGATCAAAAATCTTTTGAAGATTATAAGAAACATCAATACGAAAGAAAGAACGCATTGTTTGTTGATACTATAGCTAGTGTTAATGCTAGACCTATACAAAAACAAGACGGCACATACTCAAAGCCTGTTGTACCTAACACTCGAGCTAACATCGTAGGATGGGCAAAGAGTGAGATGGATAACTACAATGACTTTCAGACATACTTAGAGCATGTTATGGGTGTCACACCTGATAACCCTAACGGATATCTGATACCCGGTGCTGATAAAGACACACCTAAAAATCGTATTCTTGGTAAGTTTCCATATCTAAAACAAGAGCTAGCTGATGACTTTGCTGAAAGATTTAGAAAGAAAACAAAAGATCAAGAAACACTTAACAAGGCTAGACACCAAACTGATGCACTTAAGTATCAGCAAAGAATGAATGATGGATATTACAAAGATAATCCTGACGCATTTTTTTCAGACTGGGAAGCATCCAACGGTAATCCATTTGCTAGAGAATTGTTTGCTGGTAGTCTAGGATTTAAGAGTCAGTACATTAATGCTGAAACTTTAAACTCTTCTCTTGTCAGAGCATATAAAAGTGGTGATACTAGACTAATATATCACGCATGGGCTGCATTACCTAACGAGCAACAAGCTATTACAGCTGGTAATCCACAAGCTTTAGGTAGTATCTACAAGGATCTTAATGATTTAGGAGCAGCACTCGGTCAACCCATGATAGAGTTAGATAAGTATTTACTAGAACTATCAGACAAGATAGTAACTGAGGTAGAAAGAGATGGTGCACTAGATAAAAGCTCCGGTCCATCAGCAGCAAACTTAGCAGAATATATAAGATCTGATATACTTGCAAGATATGCAGCTGATCGTAATGGAACTGCTAAAGAAAGATTTGATAGAGCTAAAGCAGCAGTTGATAAAGAGTTAGGATATTCTAACGGAGTCTTAACTAACTTTGTTGATGATTACCGTGGTACTGGTAAATACAAACAGAAACGAGGTAAATCAGGAGCTACTAATAAAATTATATTCATGGCATTTGCTGGAGAAAACTTTGGCAATATTACTAGCTTTGAAGTACAAGCTACATTAGAGAATAAAAAACGTACTGACAGATTAACTGGTATGTATGATCTAATAAAAGCAGATACAGCATCTAGCAATCCTACTATCACATCATCACATATATACGAATTACTAAAAAATGGTAGTTCCTCAAACCCATTAATAAATCATTTAGTTGAGGATATAAAATCATCTAAAACTGAAAACCTAGAAGACTTTGTAAACTTAATTAAGAATGATGCAATCTCAGATGCAGCTACAAAAAAAGGTATTATGCAATGGGGTGGTGATAAGTGGTGTGAACATAATATAAAAGGACTTGCACCTTCTGTTGCTGGAAGTTTAACTAATAATCAAAAGACCATACAAATGTGTGTAGAAGCTATTGAAAAACAGTTTGACATGCCAGCATGGGAGTTTTTACTCAACGCTAAAAATAGAGAACAGCTACAGAACTAATGGAAGATGAAATTTATGTTCCCGGTCAACTAACTGAAGAAGAAGTTGAACAGGAAACAAAACCAGCACAACCTGTATTCCCTGCTCCTTTTGGATACAAGTTTGGTAATAGCTCTGTAGACTTATCTATAGAGGACAATCATAATACTATGCAAAAAGATTATGACGCATGGTGGAATGAAAAAGGAGACGAAAGAGACAGATTACAAGAAGAGTTTAATCAGAAATACTTTGGTATGTCTACTGACGAAGTTAGACAGAACAAACGTCAAATTAGTTTAGATGCTAACAACCCACTTAAAAGATTAGACAATGTATTTCAAGGTCTATCTGCACCCGGTCTAGGACTAGCTGATTTTGTAATGGACGCAGCTGGTACAATTATACCCGGCTTTAACAAGATAGATGAGAAGTACGATCAGGCTACAATGCTTGACAATCCTACACATCAAGGTATTAGACGTGTATCTTCTATTGTATTACCTTCTATTATAAGTGGTAATGCGATACAAGGACAGCTTAATACTAAGTTGGCTGGTGGTGCATTGTTTAGTAAGCCTTGGTTTACAAAACTATCAGCTAGTATGGCTGCACACGGATTAGGAGACGCTACTATATTAGGTCTAAGTGACATTGGTGAAGATGACACTTTAACTGATACATTAGTACAATTCTTTCCTGATACGTTTGGACCAAAGGGTAGATTACCTTTACCACAGTTATTTCAGACTACTACAAGTGATAGCCCCGGTGTAAGAAAGGGTAAAAACATGTTAGAGTCTGCACCGTTTAGTATATTTGGTAGTGTGCTTGGAGCATTTCTTGACATCAAAGGTGGTCACAAAACCATGGACTGGATGATACCACTAGATGAAAATGCAGCAGCTTACAAGCAGCTTAACATTAACATGGGTGGTGATCCTGACAAACTAATACGTATTGCTGAGATTGATGAATTATTATCATTAGGTAATAAGAATCTAAGTCGAGGTATGGAGCAACAGCTTATCAATGAAAAGATAGCATTAGAGGAATCTTTAGCTAACATTGATAATATGGATGACTACTACCGTAGATACGAGTATTTAGAAGATGTAGAAAAACAGGCAGCTATCGAAAGAAAAACTGCTAACAACTACGAACAGTTAGAACTTAACATTAACGGATTAGATCCTGACTTAAATGCTGATGTACTTGATGACGCAGCTAAAGCAAAGCAAAGTGTACCTCCCGGTAACGTAGCACGTAATATAGCAGATACTACAGCTATCAAAGCTGGTACATCTAAGGGAGATCCAGCACCTATTATTACAGATTCTATGAGACGTAAAGGTCTTATGGTAGGCTCTACAAGTCGTGATGCTGTGATGGGTGTAGGAGAAGCTGCTAGAATGGCTGGTAGATTTGATGCTATCGTAGATGGTGTGAGATTTAGTGCTAAAGAAATGAACGCAGCAGCATGGGGTATATATCAAGATATCATAGATCCTGACAAAACTGTTAAAGACATTAGAAAACTCTTTATGGAAGATAGAGATGTTAAAAATTTAATGTTAGGTAAGTTTAAAATAGAAGTTATAAATGAAGATCAGGCGAGAGCAGCAGCGTTTGCTATGCGTGATCTTGTTGATAGATTCTTAGGTAGAGAAGTTACAGCATCATCTGGTAGAGTTATGGATACTCTAGGTAGAGAAGCTGCAACTATTGCACAGTCAATTACAGACATGGCTCCATACGTAGATGATAACAGAGCTATGGATATTGTTATTGACAAGCTATTATTCTTAATGGATGAGTATGCACTGAACAAATACCTATCTGGTTGGTCACTACGTAACAAAAACTGGTTTGACCAGATGCCACCACGTACGATGGAAGAAGGTATACAGACATTACTTGACGAGTTTCAGATAGCAGAAAACTCTATACATGCTAAAAACCTAAAGTTTACAAAGGAGCTAAAACGGCTACGTGAAGTTAATCCTGATGCCTTACGTCCATTAATCGACGCATATGCACACACTAAAGGTGATGTAGATAGTCTTGCTAAACTATACAAATGGGCAGCAGATCAAATTACACCACTTGGATTACTCAAGAGTCCTGACCCTAAGAACATGAACTTGTTTGCTAAGGGTGCATGGGGTGTTAGATATAACAACATGCTATCTGGTATATCAGCATTCAGAGCTGGTATAGGTAANGGCTCACAGCTTATACTTAGACCTATCACAGCTGTANTAGGTCATGCTNTAAGNGGTGANATGGANAACNTACTNAAAACTATNTANTATAANGGTGCTGTNTGGGAAACNAANAGACGTGCATTAACTGACGCATTTGAAATGATGAAGAAAGTTAACCAAGATCCTANTGCTATGNTAAGTGCATTTCGTAAAGATTATGTATTTAAAACTGACAAGGCTTGGGACATCATGGAAGATGTTGCAAAGTTATACGAGAAAGATGGTAACTGGGGTAGAGCATATCAGCTTAAAACAGCAGCTGCATTAACTCAGATGTCTAAGATGAAAGGTCTACGCTATGGTATGACAGCTATGGTATTTCCTGACGTATTTACTAATACACACAACGCACACTACTANTCACGTGTCAAAGCNTATGAAGATGTGTTTAGTGAGTTTGGTTATGCAGACTGGGAGAAAATATTTGAAGCTGAGAAGATNCATTACAANAACTTNTTTGATGAGAATGGACTGGTTAAAGATCAGGTACTACGATCATTTTCTGGTGAGATACAACTTAACCTAGATGATGGCGTAGCTAGCTATCTTACAGAAGCTACTACAGCATATCCTATACTCAAAGAGTTACTAGCGTTTCCACGTACCGCATCTAACTATGTAAAAGCTGCATTGTCTTGGACACCTATTAGTCTTATACCGGGTATTAATAAGTATGCTAAAACTATATATGCTAAATCAGCAGACGATATAGCAGCAGCACTTATGGAGCATGGTATAGACGCAAGCAGAGAACCATTTGCAGATGCTATCTTTAAACAGATACAAGCTGAGTATGTAGGTAGACAGGCTTTTAGTAGCATGCTTACAGCTACATTATGGGGTTATGCAATGGGTGGTAACATCAGAGGTAACGGTCACTACAACGCATCTAAGCGTAACAAAGAAAGAGACGAGATGGGTTATGTACCTAAGACTATACGTATTGGTAACAACTGGTATAGTTATAAAGGTCTNATTGGTATNGAACANATACTTACATTAATGGGAGATCTTGCATACTACGCATCTGACATGGATGAGCATATGCTAGAAAACTTTATGTCTAAAGCTACATGGACTATTGGTGCTACATTCTTAAANGAATCACCATTGACTATGATAGAACCTTTGTTTGATGCACTGAATGGTAACGAACGTGCATGGGCACAGCTAGGAGCTGGTCAGACATCTTGGATACCAGCAAGTGGATCTTTAGGTGTACTTGCTAAAGCTATAGATTCTGCACAGAAAGACTTAGCTGGTGAAGTACAATCATTCGTAGCTAACAGACTACCCGGATTTAGAAACATGCTACCAGATCAAATAGATATATGGACTGGTAATGCACTTAACGACATTGACAACCCAGTACTACGTGCACTTAATGCACTCAGTCCTGTCAAGGTCAGTGGTACAAATGAGCCATGGCGTGTATTTTTACGTGACATACGTTATGATGGTCTTAGCATGNTGAAGATGGATAGCACTGGATCATACGAATGGAAGCCAGAAGATAGAGAACAGATAAATAAATACATAGGCGAACAACAGTTGTTTAAACAGGTTGAACGTCTGATGAAAAACAAAAGGTATAAGAAAGAGATTGATGCTTTACGTACGTTTAGAAGATCTAGTATCAGAAGAGCTGACGATAGAATCAAACTTAAAACTGAATTACTACCTATACACCAAGAGCTAAACATGATAATACGTGAAGCTCAAAAACTTGCAGAGGCTAGATACCTTAGCGAGAACCCTAATATCGAACAGTCTATTATCAATGCTCAACTTGCAAGAGAAGAGATGAAAGTAGGTAATGTTGATGAAGCCGCCAACATACAACAGAGGGATCAACAAACACGACAACTAATTAATTACGGTAACTAACTTATGAGTGCTGTTATACAAAACGAATATACAGGTAACAATAGTACTACAACGTACTCCTTTACATTCCCATATCTTAAGACCTCGGACATCAAAGCAAGTCTCGATGGTGTGGCGACTACGGCATTTACATTGCCTAATGCAACCACGTTACAATTTAATACTGCTCCCGGTAGTGGAGTCAAAATCAAAATATTTAGAGAAACCAGTGTAGACGATTTAACAGCAACATTTTATGCTGGATCAGCTATTAAGTCAGAAGATCTTAACGACAACTTTACACAGAACTTGTATAAAACTCAAGAGGTGGGAGCTCGTGCTCTCAACACTCTTGGTGGTACTATGACTGGTAATCTGACCTTAGATACACAGGCAGATCTAGTATTTGAAGGTGCAACAGCGGATGCACACGAAACCACGATCAANGTTGTAGATCCTACAGCAGATCGTACAATTACATTTCCTAACGTAACAGGTACTGTTGTCACTACAGGTGACACCGGTACTGTTGCTACAGCTATGATTGCAAACGATGCAGTTACAAATGCTAAAATAGCAGACGATCAAATAGATTCAGAACACTATGTCGACGGATCAATAGATACACAACATATAGCTAACGCACAAGTTACAACTGCTAAAATAGCTGACAGCAATGTAACTACAGGAAAGCTAGCAGCAGACGCAGTTACAGCTGCTAAACTTGCAGACAATGCAGTGGTAACAGCTAACATTGTAGATGCAAACGTAACTACAGCTAAACTTGCAGCAGATGCAGTCAACGGTACAAAGATAGCTGACAACAGTATAGACTCTGAACACTATGTAGATGGATCTATAGATGCTGCACACCTAGCTAGTAATTCTGTTACTAATGCTAAGATGGCAGATGATTCTGTCGGAACTGCTGAACTACAAGATAGTAGTGTAGATACTGCTAGACTCGCTGACAACTCTGTAACACTTGCTAAGATGACTGACAACTCTGTTGGTACATCTGAGATAGTTGATGCAGCAGTTACAACAGCTAAGATAGCAAACGATGCTGTTACAATGGCAAAGCTTGCTGGTGGTACATTACCTACAGATATTACTGTAGCAAGTGCTAACTTAGTAGACGGTACAGTTGCTACAGCTGATATAGCTGACAACGCAATTACATCTGGAAAAATAGCAGCTGGAGCAGTTGATTCTTCAGACATAGGTAATGGTGTTATAGATACTGTTCATATAGGTAGTTCTCAGATTACAACTGCTAAAATAGCTGATAGTAATATAACTACAGCTAAAATTACAGATGCTAACGTAACGACAGCCAAGATAGCTAA
>FUFK010041613.1_pt1 | contig 13987 bp, 25 predicted proteins | sample 1021851 | NCBI WGS metagenome assembly FUFK01 (sample SAMEA51879418, study PRJEB19060) | metagenome | reverse complement strand
ACTCTTTATCAGTAGCCCAGCCCGAGTCACTGACACAGTCAATCCACTCCACTCGAACTCTCGGATAAGGTATATCGGGAGATACATCAGTTGCGATTCGTTTTCGTCTTTTCCTAGGCATAGCCTCTTTTATCACCCCTATAAGAGATATACCAGATAAATCACCTATCAAAAACCAGCTTTACGCGCGCGCGAAGGCACCACTGATGTCTAAATATGACATAAATTTATGTCAATAAAATAATTTCTGTCATAGTTTTTGTCACCACTTTAGCTAGTAATACCAACACTTTTAGTTCATTCTGACAAAAAGACAAAAATTTTTCATGTTTTTTTTAAGCACACCTAATTTATCTGTAATATCTCTTATAGCGCTGTCTTTGCCTCTTTTTTGCCATAATATTTCCTCATTACGGACAACTTTTCCTCAGCTTTACCTATTTTACTGAGCAAAGTGTCGACCTCACCCGTAATGTCTACGTGTTCTGGTATCACTAGATTATGGTCTTCAATACATTTTAGTTTATATAATGCATCTTCTATCTCAGCTTCGTATCTCTTTAGAAGCGTTCTAAACAAGTTATCATTCATTAAAATCCTCCTTTGTAATATTAACGTTTGCTTGTTCTTTTTCATCATAAATTAGGTCATGATACATGTCCAATCTTTTCAAAAACCTATGTTTCCATTGCCGTAGTTCATGATCCGTGAACGAAAATTCCTGATAATATAGGTCTGGAGTACATACCATTATAATACCTTTACGAATCATGGATCCATAAACATAATCATGAGCCATGGCGTATGCAGCAATTTGTAAGAAATAGTCATCAATCCAATCTTTATTTTTAGGACGGTTCGCTTGTTTAAAGTCTATAATAGTTTCAACACCGTTATGTAAACAAACGAGATCAGTAGACCCAGCATACAACCCAGGGTAGTGTAGCATAACTTCACGACCCATACCACTCTTCAACTGGCGCAAGACCCACTTCAATAACTTTTTCGGCCATGGGCTTCGCCTCCTGTCCGATTGCTGTAAGATCATCGTAGCCAACGCCTTCCACATAAGACTCGAGGAATTTGTGCATGGCAGTTCCCCGCCTACTACTATGATTCTTGATTTCTTCAGCTCGTTTTTCTCCAACTTTGGCCTTCCAGTCTTTTAAAAATTGTTGATCTTTGGTACGCCCTAATATCGTAGTTACTGACGGAAGTCTATAGCCAGCTATATCATAGGTTCGTGATCCATGTTCATTGATTTGTCTACCTTGAATATAGTTGTATTTATTAGTAAACTTTATCTTTCGACCAAGGTTATGGTATTCTTCAATATCTTTATCTTCCATCATTCTAAGTCGTCAAACCTTCTTTTAGATCTATGAAGTGATCTATAAACCTTTCTTAATATCAAAAAGGCTATCGCACCCCCTAATGATAGAGCCACAACTCCTACAAATAACATACCTAACGCTTGACCTGGTGTCATAGTTTTTCCTTTAATTCTTCAAGATACTTTTCATCTTCAGTTTTTTCATTCTTTAACATACCTTTACGTACCTGTGATAATGGTGCTGAGTCATGTACATTACCAGACACAGATACCCTCACACAATCAGAGTTAAATGGACTAACCCAATGTTTTAACCACGCAGGAAAGATAAACATATCACCTTCTTTCGGAAAGTATGACATGTAAGTTACGGCATCTCTTGGCCCTTCACCGTACATAAACTGTATACCTCCAGGGCCACAGCTTTTACCCTTATACGCTTCATTCTCTTTTTTTAATTTATCAGGTATCGATAAATATATCACAAACGATAGTTTACCATCATGATCATGTGGTGGATTAAATTCATACTGACGTTGAAAATTACACCACAAAGCAGTTAACGCATACTCTGGTTTACCGTGTTCATATTTTTTATTCTGGTATCGTTGAAATGCTTCATCATAAATACCAAGATACGGTGATAGGTATGGTATGATTATCTCACGTTGTTTCTCACTGTATCCAGTTTCTTTTCTAATCTGACCTGCTAGTCTATCACTAAAATCTTCCTCTGATTTTCTAGCTTCATCTAACAATACCTTTCTAAAATCATCTTGTATTTTAAATCTAGTGACACATGGCCCCCAGTTAAATGTATTGACTGATATCTTTATTTGTTCTTTTTCCATCTTTTACTCCTTAATATTGTAACATGTTTACGCCATGCCCACGCACTTAGTTGTCCAGACCAGCCCATGATCCACATATAAAACTTTAGAATCATTCTAAACTCATCGCTTTTCTATAATCATCTAAGTTTATCACTTTACCATTCATAATTTTATGTTCTCCATAATGATCCATGACCTGTGTAATCTTAGGTAACTTTGTGTGAGCCCAAGGCCAGATTAAACAACAGACATAATATGCATCTCTAAATGTACAACGCCATCTATACTGCATCAAGTATCTAGTCCCATCTTTGCGTCTACCTTTTCTTGGTTTCTTGTTCAGTGTGCCAACACCCAAAACTTCATGTAGCCATATTAATACAGATTGATCGGTCATAGTTATTTCCATACTAATACGCATAGAATTAGATATTCTATGTCCAGGTTTACCTTGGTGTTTCTTCTTTTTTTCTATACCACGTTTAAAATGTATTGAACCCTCACCATCAAAAAGTCCTGCAATGTATGCTCTATCAGTCTCTGGAACCATTTTGTAAAAGCCATTTAACTGTTGTAGTTGTAGGGTCGAATCCATCAAACTCTAACTTAGTGCAGCTTGTTAGAAGGACCATCATCGATAAGATCATCAACAATTTCTTCATAGAACTCTCCCTCTGAATCACAATCCCAACACTGATGCACCTGACTATTATCTCTAAAATCTAATGCAGTGTTGCCTGTTGCAACTCTAATATAACCATTTCCATGACAAGTGTCACAGATAGTAATTCTTACTCTAGTTTTTTTTAATTTTGCCATTTAACTTTCTCGCCTTTTCATTTGCTAGTGATTCAATGGTTTTAGCTACAGACAATTTCGCATCGGGCAATAATACCTTTGATAACGATTCTAATATCTTATATGTTTCTTTTGTTAGTGAAACATTTTTGTATTTTGACATATCAGTCATGAGTGTTTCCTTTCATTTTAATAACCCATATATAGATGATAGTATAGGATTGTCAATGAAAATATTAATGAGTTTAATAATTTGTTCTAGTTTAGCAGGTGAGTGCATGCCTCCTTATCCGTGGCCTGACACATTTCGGACACAATACGATTGTCTACACTTTGGGTATGAAGAATCTAAAAGAAAATTAGAAGAGATAGGCCGTGAGGATATAAATAAATACGGTATGTATATTAAGTTTACTTGTAGGATTGACGACTCGATTTGACAATGTGGTTAGATTATGGTAATGGCAAGAATCTTCTCACCATTACCTACCCTTATTTTTATCCCTCTTTAGGGTAGGTGTATCATTTACACATACAACCAACAAAGTTACCACTACCATCGTTCATGATATGTAGATTTAAGGTATCAACATAACCTGTAAGTTTAAGTCTTAAAATATCACAAAGATCAAAACAACTTACCTCAGTGAATAACTCTATATCCTTTAGTATTTCTTTCGTTACTGGAATAAGTTGGTAAAGTCCATCGTTTAGTATGATTAAATCCATATGTCTCCTCTACTAATTGATACCATAGATCTCTATATTTTGAATCTTTTGTTTTATTCCAAAGGTTAGCTAGTTCATCTAGTTTCTTTTGGTTTATCATAAGATCGTGTTCCCCATTTTAAAATATTTTTTAAACCTGGTGCTGATATTTGCATATCAACACCATAAGGTTTCCAAGCCGTCTTCATTAGATTTAACTCTAATAAAAGATTCGACCATTGTTTTTGAGAGATGCCTTTAGGTTTAATGGTGATTACTTTTTCTTTCATCCTCTTCCATTTTTTCTAGTTCTTCTTCAAGTTTCTTTTTATCTTCAAGAAGTTTCACTTGCATATCACATATCACACAAAGCTTCGCTAATATTGCTATCTTATCTATTTTTTTATCTTCCATTAGTTTGCTCCTTTTTCTTTTTTAAATTTAAAAAACTCTTTTAAGTTATTTATTTTTTTAATCTTCTTGTATCTTTCTCTTGCAATCTGTGATGTATACATTGCAGTATCAGATACTTTTTTATCGTGATCATAAAATTTAACAACAGGTATATCACTTTCTAACATTTCTTTTGGAAATCCAGAAAAGTCTAATGGTTTTACTTCCTGTCCCTCCTGTTGAAAATACAAACTCTGGACCGAGAGTAGGTGCAATCTTAGAAAAGTCTGCGTGACTTTTCTTTAAAACTTTTTTAAAGTTTTCGTTCATTAAAACTCCATACTCATCAAAGTGTGGATCATATATTATGTGCATGTTTTTCTCCTTTATCATTTTCTAGTTTGCTTTCTGCTTTAGTAAGTTGCTCTTTTGTCAACTTTACTTTTGTGTAAACTTCTCCAAAACCAGTATTTATAATTTTACCAGCCACTGAAGGATGTCTAAGTTTTCTTTCTGCTTTCGCTCTAATTTGTCCTACTCTACTACCACTAACACCAAGTAATTGACCTATTTGATCAACGGTATGTTCGTATCCATGGTCAAAGCCGAATGCAAGTCTTATTACTTGCTCTTCTCTTGGAGTTAATATCTTGGTAAATATTTCAGAAAGTTTTAATTTAACATCATTTTCAATTACTTTTTGTTCTTGATTCTTAGCTGGATTAATAATCTTTTTAAGATCTTTTTCATGAACATTTAATTGATAACTTGTCTTATGAAAACCTTGTAGCTGACGCTCAGTAAATGCATCCTGTAAAGATATTTCTAAAATATCTAATAGCTCCTCTACGATTTTAATTACTCTACCTTTTGAGTCTAAGGGTTTTAGTTTACCTCTGATTATTTCAGTTGTTCTCTGATAATCTAAAACGTGTTTATCACAAAATTGTCTAACACTAACGAATCCTTTGTCTTCGATAGCAGTTAATAATCTATCATTTCTAATAGTTATTTTTATTCTATAGTCTTTCATACGCAAAGACTAGGATATTTTGGGATAGGTGTCAACCTATTTATTACTTTTTTCTCCCCTGTCGGTTGTATTTTTTATACGATCTTTTCTTAGATTTATTTAGGCTTTTTGTATGTCTACCAGGACGTTTACGAGGTTTTGGACGTGGTACAAAGTTTGTAAATTTACGCTTCGCCATCGAAATATTTATCAACCTCTGATTGTAATGATTGTTTAGTTAAGTGAGGTATGTAACTTATAACACCATTTACTTTTTGTTCTAANTCTGTGCCACATGTTAAACATCTATAAAATTGTTTTGTAACTCCAACTAACGGTGTGTACTCCTCACAAGTTGGACAGATACCATTAACTATTTCTGCTTGTATTTTCATTTAAGATGTAGTTTCTTGATTGATTTTTCACCCATGTAAATTTCTGTTTCGGCTTCACTGCGTATACATTTGTAAGATATGTTTGGATTAAATTCACGCTCTGCTATACGACGTGCACGTAAACATGCAGCCATAGATTCTTGTATTCTGTGTTCCTTGATCTCTCCGTCCCAGAACATAAGAAGGGCTATCACAGTCTCTATCATTGTGAATTACCGTTTGTATATTTCATTTCTCTATTTGCGTCTTTTAGTTTTTCAATATCTATCAATACCTTGTCCATCTGTCCTCTTAAAAACTCGATGTTTACTTTATTTAAAGCCATTGACTCGATATGGGCACTTAACTTCTCACTAGTCTTATAAAGATCTTCTATCATCATAAATTGCTCAGAGTCTGCGGGCAATGAACCTAGTTGTCCACGCGGCCATTTTATTCTAAACTCTGTGTTTTCTGCTAAATCTTTTTCCATTAATTGTATTCGAGTGTCCGCTATGTTTAATCTTTCAACAATTTGAAAATAGCCCATCGTGCCGAGAGCGACGATGATTATCAAAGACGCAACCGTCTTCATCGGCATTTGCACGGCGGCTTCTTCAGATATGTTTAATGGTTTCTTACTCATGTTTCGGTTTTGGTAGAGGGATTATAATATCTTTTGAATCAACTTTCAACGGTTGTGGTGGCTTTACACAAAACGCTAGTAAACATAACAGAATTATAAGTATTGCTGTGAACCTGTAGTCCATAACAACCTCCAATCATATTATTTTTTCCAAAATATAGATTTGATTTTGTCCCAAATCTTGCCAATAGCTTTTTTAATTTTATCAATCATTTTTCTTTTCCTCCATTTCGTAAAAGAAATTGTCAGTGTCTTCTGTTCGCCACTGTTGTGTGTCTTCTACGTTCCAATAGTTAGTTTGTACCTTCCAATCAGGTGTTTTGTCTTTTACCGTAAACGACGGTATATCCCATATTAATCTGTTGTTAGGCTGTGCTGCGTAATTGCCATCATTTAATGCCAATACGTGTGCGCACTTATGTTCGTGCGGGATCTCAGAATGATCAGTGTCAAGTATATTAGGCTCTGGATGTGCAAAGTCAACAGTAAATAAATANCGACCNNNNTGCCATTTTTTATCTTTNCCTATNTATTTACCNGNTTGTGNNTCTAANATATCCCAACTAGTAACAGCAGGANAATANCTAAAAGANTTCCANAGCTGAAGTTCATCAAGTCTNCGCTNTGGGTACGTCNTCNGGTTTAAATCCCCTTTGAATAAANGCNNTAATNGGNANNCNATAAAAGATTGCACCNTTNTCCATNATNGCATGAAACAATAATGCACGACCTGTAATACAAGTAACGCCAAAGATAATACAGTCTTCAACTTCTCCGTGATGCTTTTTAAGATCATATAAATATTCTCTTCTGATCTGTGCATACTCTACTGGTATGTTTGCATTTAGATAAGCCATAGTTTAACCTCATTTTATTGTACCCCAATTTGGTCCAGATTCATAGTCCACTTTGTTTGGCACTTCTAATTGTACTGCAGACTCCATAATTTCTTTTATCTTATCTGCATTATTATTAACTGATATATCAAGTTCATCATGTACTTGTATATGTGGTGTAATACCCTCTTTGTATAAATCTACCATAGCTTTCTTTGTCATATCTGCTGCTGATCCTTGGATTAATCTATTCAAAGCTTTGTATGTANANGCTCTTCTNATCCCTGGTCCNTGTTCCANGAGNGCTNNATCGTGNGGTAATGCTTTGTGCATNCCAAACATATTTGGTTCCCATAAATGAAATCTACATAATCTTCCAAGTAAAGTTCTTATTTGACCTCTGCTCTGTGCTCTTTGCATCACGTTGTCCATTAGTTGTTTTACAAATGGAACTTTTTCATGATACTGTTTAAATAAACTATCAGATGTTTCTTTATCTACACCCAACTCTGCTTGTAGTTTATTTTTACCCATACCATAAAACAAACCAAGATTAATTGTTTTAGCTTGTGATCTAGGAATNTCAGCCATATCAGCTACAATATNATGAAAATCNGCTTCACCTTCNTTATATGCATCTAATACGTCNTCTACACCNTANANATTTTGCAAAGAAGCATAATGCACNACCANCCTAGGCTCTTGTTGAGAATAGTCAAATACACCCCATGTATGGCCNTNCTCNGGTATAAATAATGANCTGATCANTGGTCCAAGTTCTTTGTTACGTGCTGGTATCTGTTGTAGATTAGGATTCGAGTATGAGAATCTACCAGTCACAGTTCCACCATTATCACCACGAAGCTGGTTTATTTCAGCATGGATTCGTCCTTTATGTTCATGTTTGATTATGGTATCAATGAATGTTGTATGTGCTTTATTTATTTCTCTAGCCCGTGCAATCTTTTGAACTATTGGATGTGGATGGTTCTGTAAAAAATTTTTGGTAAATGATGGAGAATTTGTTTTTTCGGTTCGGTCAAATGGGAGGTGAAGTTTTTCAAAGACTTTCGCAATTGAACGTGCAGCCCATATTTGAGTATCTACTCCTGTTTCTTTTTTTACTATTTGTAAGCACTCTTTTTCTTCTGTTAATAATTTTTGCTTCAATTCAAATGCTGCTTGGGTATCTACACGAACGCCTAAGAATCGCATATCAACGAGGCAAGGAAATAGTTCAGTCTCTAATTCAAAAATAGAATTTATATCTTGTTGATCTATTTCTCTTTTTAATATCTGCCAGAGTTCTAATGTTATTGCCGCATCTTTTTCTGCATACTGTCCTACATACATAGCAGGAAGTTTATACATCTCACCCTTTGCATCTATTCCCCATTCTTTTGCTGCTGCGTACAATGCTGTTTCATCTTTAGTAGAACCAGTATATTTCTTAGAACAAGTATTTAGATCAAAACGAAATTGATTCTCATCACAGAGTGCAGCGGCTATCATTGTATCAACTATCTTACCATTAATAGTTAAACCCATAGATCTTAACCAACACACATCATACATTGCATTGTGAAATATTTTTGTAGCTGGTGTTTTTAAAACATCTGTAATCCAGTTTAGAACCATTCTAAAGTCCATATTACCACCACCCTCGTGTGCTATCGGATAGTACCCTGACCAACCTTCTACAGCTACAGCGATACCTACAACTTCTCCATTTTTAATAATAGATCCTGATCCCATCTTCATAAGNTCTGGATCTTTTGTTTCTAAATCAATTGCTATCTCATTTCTGTTTGATAGGTCTGGAAACTCTGTTGGTGGTAGCCATTCTGTTTGTGGTTTAAATATTGGTTTCTGTATCATTTTTGTTTACCTTTTCTATGTTAGTTAGTTTCTCTATATCTTCATATGGAACCATCGTAATTTTATCTAACCTACCTTCTCTTTGATAAACTTGATAAATACCTTTACCCTTTTGATAACCTTTCTCCTTTAATTTATTTACTACATGATTTAATAACTCTTGTCTATCAACTACTAGCCAATAGTTATTTCTTTCAAAAACAATATAGTCAGCTTTACCTTTTACCCAACCAGGTTCACCTCTAACATTTGTTCCCTCAACCCACGCAATATCATCTTGAAAATTATTGTCCCATCTATTTTTCTTTTTCATTCCTTTAACATCAAACTTATAAAGTTTTTGTTTAAAGATTCCTTTGACATCCCAGTGTTCTTTCATATTTTGATAGTTGTTTGCCCATACTGGATTAGTTAAATTTTTTGCAAATTTTTCTTCTGATATCTTTGCTTGTTTTACATATTCTTCCCANCTCATGAGTANTCCCTTTCTAATATCATNTCTAGATAATGTATTGCTTTTTGTATATCTTGTTCTTTTCCTTTAGACTGATGCCTGCAAATATATTTTATAGCATTGCCTTCTGCGAATAATAATTTATTTTCATTAATAAATTCTGCGGGTTGAATTTTCATAGAGCGATAGTGTTTCCCACCGACCTGCTCTTCTAAAGAATCGTATGTCGTTCCTTTAAACATACCTTTATTTGTCATAGTACCTCCTGCATTGGATAACATTTGTTTTCATCTTTTGGTCTTATAATATGTAAATGTTCTTTAGTTCTAGTTGCACCTACATAAAATAATCTTGTTTCATCATCTTGGTTTTTGTCGTATGATTTTTTTGTATTGTGTGTAAGATCAGTAAGTAATACAACATTATCTTCTTCACCACCTTTTGCACTATGTATTGTTGATAGTTTGATCCGTGGTTCTTTGTTCAACATCTCACCATTACGTTTCATACGTCTTATGTAATTAATTCTTTTCTGCCCTGCTTGATCAAATGCTTCATACCAAATCTCTTTTGTTTCAAGTCCATAGTCTTTTTGTAACTGCTCTAAACTATACAAACTATTTTTTACCATCGATTTTAATTTATCCTTGTTCCATTTTTCTTTGCTAATGTATTTTGAAATACCTTCTATTTGTTTTGAATCCAACATTTGTCCTTTAATTAAATGTTCCCAGTTTAAAGCTGCCTCTTGAATATCTTTTTCATATAACTTTTTAAATCTATTCTCATAGTAAAAACCTTTGTCTCTTATAGTATCTTCTAGTTGGTCTAACATGGATCTAGTTCTAGTTAACACTAACCATTTACCTGATGACATATCTACATCTTCAAAACTATCATACGGTGTAAGTCTTCCTTCATGTTGTTTTGGATTCCAGTTCTTATCTATTCTGTTATTGACTCTACCAATAATAGAACTTGCTAACTCATGTATTTTTCTTGGCACTCTTCTTGATTTAGTTAGTGGTAAAGGTTTTCCTTTTTGTGTAATAAAAGAATCTACATCTGCACCAGCCCATCTAAATATTGCTTGATCATCATCACCTGCAATATAAGAGTCAACTGTTTTATCCCATATTGTCTTAACCATATCCCATTGCATAAGAGATAAGTCTTGTGCTTCATCTACAAATACTACATCAAAGTTTGGTGATTTATCTGACTTGATAAATTTTAAAATCATATCGTTGTAGTCTATGAGATTGTATTCTTTTTTATATCTATCTAGTTCGTTAGCTAAGTGTATTAGTGTTTTGTATTCAACGTCTTGATTGTGTTCTTTTAAATTATATTGTTTATCGATACTGATGTTTCTTAATTTTGCTAAATGTATAATTCTAAGATAATCACTTTTAGTTGTAAACAATCCTGTCTCCTCTTCATCATAATCATTATAATCTAAAAATAAATTTTCTTTTCTACCTAGATCTTCATANTGTCTTCGTTGCATAACTTGATTCTTTTTAATACCAAGCATTCTAAACGCTAANGAGTGTAGTGTTCTAAAGTATGGTAGATCATCTTCAGATAAATTAAACTTATCCATNGCTCTACCTTTTGCTTCGTTAGCTGCTTTTTTTGTAAAAGCAAAATATCCAATACGATCTGGGTTAGTTGTTTTTAAATAGTCATCTACCTTTTCTAAAAGAGTGTGAGTCTTACCTGTGCCTGGTGGTCCTAATACTATTGTTCTCATATTAATACGGTGACTCCTCTTTTAATTTTCTTTGTGTGTGAGTATTCTCTGGTTTTTCAAAAGCATCCACCACCATAATGGTTGGTCTTTTCTTACCAATAATAATTCTATCATCCTTACAACTACAGTATTCTTTTAACATTTGTTGAGTGACTTGTGGTTTCTCTGGCCATTTCTTTCTTTGTAGATGTCCGTGATAAAATTTATGAAATATAAATTTGTGTTTGCCTTCTTCTGTATAAACGTTTCCATTTAGTATATCTTTCTTTGTAGTCTCTGCAGCAGTTCTATTTGTGCANAACTCNTCTANATGTTCTTTCAATTGATCTACTATTGANGATCCCTCTGGTGCTTTTATTATTTCTACACCTTGNANTAGTTGATCAACATATGNTTCANATTCTTTCACTGTNACTCGTTTTGGTTTTTTATTTATTTGTTTTGCAACAGTTCTTCTAAACAGTCTTTGTTCTATTANATAGTCTATGTTATCTANNTTAACTCTNTCACCNTCTACATTAACCCAATANTAAGGTTCNTCTAATTCTACNTTNTGTAAATCAGATANGATNGGAAANACAGANTCACCACCAATACCAAACTTTCTAGTTCTNCATAGTTTNTTATCACANTGATTACACATTGGATCTTCATTACATTTAAAACCTAAATCTTTACCATCATTAAATTTTATTTTACCTTGAACTATTTTATCATCCAAGGGTCCTTCAGAATGTTTCTCAAAGTATTTATAATTAAATGCGTTTATCTTTCCTTGCCAACTCTCTGGCCATTTTCTTTTTGCATATTGTATGTATTGATAAAGTATTCTATCTCTACCATCTTTTATTTCTGTTTGTGTTATTGATTCTAAACAAGGAGGACCATCACTAAACTCTGACTCTGGTCTTTTTATTTTTAAATTTTCTAATTGATCTGGAGTTATTTTATTTAATTCATATAGATTAAAAAAACCATCCAGACTAACAGCCTCTGCATTATCATTAAAGCAATATCTTGTTGTATTTTTACAATTAAAGTATGGTAAATTAAGAAAGTTTCCTGTATCATCTTTGGATTTTAATTCTACTTGTTTTGGAAATACTTCTGATCCACCATAACCCAACACTGCACTAACTGATATTAATTTATCTCTCATTAATTTTGCTTCAACAGGAACTGTTGTAAAACAAAATACATGTGCACCACCTGATTTAGATCTAAATACTAACAGTGGTAAATTTAAACTTTTAATTTTGTTTATTAATTTTTTGTGATCAAAACCTGCGTAAGAATCTATATCGATACATCCCCATTTACATGTATTATCATCTGTGATTGGTATNATACCTAGACTAGGTTCAATACCGTTTAAGTGATTGTGCCACATTTTTTCTGTGACNATATCTCTTTGTACAAAAGATTTACCTTTTATCTTTTGACCATCGGCACCTTTCCTATCCACATAAGTGACGCCATGAGCTCTATTCAAGCCCTGAAATATTTTAATAAACTCTTCCATAATTTTTAAAGGGCGGATCCACTCTCGCTTCGCCGCCCTCTACCTAGGATTTTATCTAGTATGGCGATTTTTCTGTTTGTTCAGTTTCACCTTCGTGCTTAACTTCAACCTCACCTTTGCTAATACTAGCAGCGAAGTCTTTAGCTATTTTATAAGATGACTGATCTTTAACAGGTCCAGTTTTACTGATGTCCCAACCAAACCATGATCCTTTGTCGTTTGTCAATTGAACTGACTTTAACCTATAAACATGGCTAAATGTTGGCGGAGTGAATAAACCTTTTTCACCCTGCATTTTGATTGACATCATCATAGAGTTCCAACTTCTACTTACCTTCAGTTGTGTTCTAGTCATTGATACCAATGCAGTAGACGGAACAGTTCCAAGAACTACAACAAAATGATTTGCTGTATTCTCAAGATAATTACCGTTTGGTAATACATCTCTGTTCATTTGATCTCGTTTAGTTGTTTTTACAATAGGATCATCTACTGCATGTATACTAACAAGACCTCCTCCTAACTCTCTAGGTTTCCACTGTAGGTATTTTCTTTCATAAGAACAAGGTAAAACCTCTATACCTTTTGCACCATCGAATAATTCTTTAGTGACAGAGTTTAATATCATTCCAGGTTCTGCACCTTGAACGTATTTACCAGCATCTCTTTTATTTACCTCTGGAGATAACTGACCCAAAACTTTTATAAAAGGTAAAGCAAGATCTTCTTGCTCTATGTTTTGAGAACCTACATTTGCATCAGCTTCAAATATATTAGCAGCCAAAGCACCTGTTTGTTTTTTCGCTATGTTTGTTTCATTTTTCATATTTATTTTTTCCTTTTTATTGTTGTTTTATTTCCAACGAATACGCTGAAAATTTCCGCTGGCATAGGTTTCCCTGCCTCAATACGCTCACGGACTAACGCTTTCAGAGTCATGGGTTCAACCTTTAATTTTTGTGTTGGTTGAAGCCCTTGACCCTTCGCAAGTTCAGCATATTCTGCTGCCTTGTTGTCTTCGCCACGGCCAAAAGATACTACCACTTCATTCTTAATAATATCTCCTAGACCGTTACTTCGAAGCCAGTTGTATGCCGCTTCTTTATTTGCTTGTGTAATCGTAGCATTATAGAACGGCTTAACATCTATCTGTGATCCATCCATAAGTTTGAGTTGAGATAGTCCCATCTCAGACATCATAGTTGGAATTATTTCTGAAGATAGAAGTTCTAAATCTTTTTTCCGTTGCTTCAGNTTATCNTCAATCCCCTCTATTTCAGAAACTAAAGATTCCATTTTTTGTACCTCGTTAGATAAAAGTTTTAAGTTTTCACTTTTATCTAGTACGTCTGTCTTGTCTTGTTCAAAGTTAATANTACTCATCTATTTCTCCTTTCTCGTATAGATTAATTTCAATAGGATAATATTTTCTTTCTTGTTTATC
>FUFK010039096.1_pt1 | contig 13992 bp, 16 predicted proteins | sample 1021851 | NCBI WGS metagenome assembly FUFK01 (sample SAMEA51879418, study PRJEB19060) | metagenome | reverse complement strand
AGTGTGCCCTGCAATGAGTAAGTGATCTCGTGCATTGAACAATGCGTGTCTTACGATACCATGAGCTGTGTTATACATAGAGTGTCCTCTAAAATTGTGTGCACAGTTTACTTTGATTTCGTGTTTGGGTAGTTTTATTTTGAGTCTTGCGTTGTGTTCTGAGTATACAGATTTCAATGGTTTGCACATCCATTTGATAGGGTCTCCTTCCATAGCCCACATATCATGGTTACCTGCAACGATAAAGATATAAGGTGTTGCATTGATAAGCCACTCGACTAACTGCCATTGTTGCTCACCATTGGTAGTCTGATCTGCCCACAACCCTGCAAGTTTACCTCTCCTTGCCCAGTTGTTTGACAGATCGCCTACAGAACAGGCATACATACCATCTGTAGAATTAACTATATCAATGTGTTTTCTAAGCGATACCCAGTCACAGTTGTCATCATCAACATGAGGGTCACCTTGTATGTAAAGACCAATAGGTTTTGTGTCTTTAATTCTAATTTTGATAAATTCATCTTTTCTTTCACGAGCATCTTTTCTTTTGAATACTTCTGTTCTTTGCTCGATAAGTTCTTCTGTAGTCCAGTCGGTTTCTGTCCTTTCATCTAGCTCATAGTTTTTTACGACTTTTGGATTTTGTGTTTTTTTGCCACAGGTCTTACATCTATATCTTTTTCTTTGATGTTCTGTGCCATCTGTACCTGACTTAATTATGTGGCTAGACTCACAATGAGGACAAACGAGCATATCTCCATTCTCGTTCCTTTGGATAACTCCAATCCTACTGTAGTTGCCACCATTGTTGTGAATGGTCATTTGGTTTCTTCCTGCTTAATTAGATATTCTAAATACCATTTAGCTTTGTTGAGGTCTTGTAGTGGTGTGCCTTTGTATGGATAACGAGTAACATATTTTACGATGTTCCCACGAACATAATCCATTTCCCAAGAAGTTATATACTCAATCGTTTCTATGCCCTTCGTATAGTGGGCAGGATGATTAATAATATCTTGTGTCTTTTTCTTGCTCATCTATTTTATCCATGACTTCATCCCAAGTAATTGGTGTGCAGTTTAAAAAAAGTACACCACCATACTTGTAGTCAATCCTATTGTTGATAAGTGTCTTGATGCTTATTTGTGCTTTAGGATCAATCGCATGGATTGCTTTGATGATTTGCATTTCCCTTTTAGTGAAAGGTATGTTTGCACTCATAGTTACCTCCTATTAGCTTATGTATACTTAGATCGCTGAAACAATGTAGTAAGCCACAACTAATATTAGTATAAACTCTAAGACCGATATCTCTGGTCTTAAGTATTTCGTTCTTATATTCCCTAATAAGAACTTTATTATCTTTNTCATCTCATCAAGGGNTTGCTACTCTTAGCTTTTAACTCCTCTACCTGAGATTTNANTATAGATAATTCTTTTTCTAAAGGCACAATATTTGGAACTGACCTAGATTCTACAACCTCTAGTCTGTTTAATATTTGTCCAACTTGAACAAACAAACCACCTAGTGTAATAACTAGTCCTACTATTCCTGCTATTGTCTTGATGTCCATAGTCTGTCCTCGTATNTTTGNTTTGGNTAAATGTTTCTGATATCGACATAGCTGTTATTGATGTACTGATCTATGTTGGTATCAACTAATTCTGGTTGTATAAATATATCTGTATTGACTTGTGAGTATGAAGATATCTTGTTATCTCTTGCCATAACTTTAGCCACTATCATCTGTGTAGCTTTAAGCTGTCCATCTATTGTCTTAATCTTATCTGCAACTTTGATAGATATTTCTTCTATAGTTAGTTGGGTTTCAGCACCCCTGTTGTCGTTTGATGCTTCTGTTCCTTCTGCGACAGCAGTTTCGTTGCTTTCATCCACTTCTGTATTTGTTTCTGTTTCTTCGACAACTTCTGTTTCATTGGTCTCCTCCACAGGTGCTTCAACTATTTCTTCAAAAACTTCTTCTATAACTTCTACTGTTTCTTCTATCTGTACTTCTGGCTCGACTGAAATGATTTCTTCTTCTATGACTTCAGGAGCTAGTACAATAGTTTCTTCTATAAATTCTTCTTCTACAGTCAATTCTACCACTTCTGGTATAGGTTCTATATAGACTTCTTCTATTATCGGCTCTATAAAAACTTCTTCGATAGCTACTTCTTCTATGTAGACTTCTTCTATTTGTTCAAATATCTCTTGTATCTCTTGAGTTTGTTGTGCTGTCAATACAACAGGATCATACTCCATAGTTACAGATATGTTGTCTACATTAGGACCACCAAGATTAGCAGGAGCATCGCCATCAGCACCACTAATAAAAATATTTCCATAGTTAGAACCAACCCCTGTATACGAGACAGTATCTGTAAAATCTTCTCCATTAATGCCTGTAACATTTGTTCTCTCCTGTGTCGTTGTAGCTAACACATTTTGGTCTTCATCTCGTATTTGCAATCTAATAGTGAATGTATCAGTAGCACCACTTCTCCAACCACCTACACCTCCTTCACCATTTTGTACTTCTACACTAGAGTTCAGAGTGATGCCATTATTAAGCATTGGTTGAGTTATTGCTTCTGAAGCGAGAGGAAAAGTCTGCTCAATACTGCCATAGTCTCCAAACTCTAGGTCGTGTCCTCCTGGACAACAATCTCCTATTCTTTGTGCATCACCTGATAATGTCCACCCTGTAGTGCCATTATCGAATGTACCATTAGTGATGAGGTTTTGTGAAGTGTCTGCGTTTGCTAATAGAGGTAGCAGTAGCAGAATCCAAATGTTTTTCATTTCCTAGTTCTTCCCATCTTTGTTTAGCTTGTTCACCAATCAATCCATCTATAGGACATGGTGTTCCTGCATCCATCATAGACTTCCATACATCTTTGTCTTGACACATCAATGATATTGCTGCAACTTTCATACCTAAACCATTAAGTAGTTTTGCCTTCTTTCTTCTTTCGCACTCCATGTCATGGTAATAAGTACCCATAGATGTGCTGAAGCCAATAACAGTCATGCCGATTGAGAGTGGTATTACACAACTGTCTTGACCATAGACTGACATAGCAGGTGCTGTTGCACTATTTACAGCAGTCTTTTGATTCGTTGAATTATTTGTCGTATTAGTGGTTGTAGTGTTTGAGCTACTTCCAGACTGATATGTTGTAGAACTTTCATAGCCACCTGTTATTGCTGTGTTTGATCCTGCGTTGTTGCTTTGTGTGTTNGTCGTTGCCCCAGATGATGTAACATCTGATACTGCATCTTCTATTGCATATCCNAATATTATAACTGTAAATATTATNACTGCTAGTAACAGTTTTCTTANCGACATTTCCATTTTCTTAGTGCCAATGCTTTNCTNGTTGGTCTGCCNTTNCTGTCTTTCATAGGTCCTTTTACTCCTGACATCCTTGCACAAAAACTTGCTCTGCGTTTTGCAGCTTTTGAACCTGGTTTTACTTTACCTGTTACAGGTCTTTTTAGATTAGAACCTTGTGTGCGTTTGAAATACTTTCTACCTGCTTCGTTCAGTCCACCTGTTTTGCTTTGATATCTTTTTGCTACCATTAGTCATCCTTAAAAATTATATATAAAATTAACATGACACAAAAAACTGATATTCCATAATTTAATGTGCATAATTCAGGTTTCATTTTCTTGTGAGCGATCCTCCGAAATATAAACCGATAATTGAAAATATTGTATGTGATTGTAAGTTAGTTATGTAAATTGTATTGCCTTGCTCGAAGTATGATGTCTCGTATGTTTCGCCAAATATCCACCAACCACTACTAGCTTCAGTTACTATTTGATATGCGATGTTTACATCAGTAAATATAGGTGCAACGATTGGCACTACGATAATGCTAAATACACACATCAATGCTATCCATCTTCTTGTGTGCTTAGTATGAGGGTCAGAAATTTGTCTTGCTTTGTCTGTTTGTTTTGCNGCAAACCCTGCTCGTTGCATAAGCATNTTTTGTTTTTCTTGTTCAGCTTGTCCTTTNTGAGCCATGATAGACATAATGCCACCTAGCACAGTAGAAGCTAACATTGATAAAAGTTCCATTGGTATCATAACAATTCTCCTATCTAGATTCTTTTCTCAATCTTCTGTTATATTGTTCTGCGCCACCACCGAACCAGTTATACATTATTGGTCCAACACCAGGGATTGCTCTAAGTGCAGAAGAAAAATCATCGAAATCTGTCTTTCTATAACCACCCCTCTCGAACGCAGGTCTTATGCTTTCAGCAGCTATAGTTCCTACTGCATCTAGGACAGGCATAGCAGGAGCTATTGTTTGCATACCAAACTCTGTTAATTTTCCTGCTGATAAGTATTTGTTAGCATCATATTCGTTGATTCCGTATACACCAAAAAAAGAATAAAGCGCCTGTCTTGGGAGAGCATCTGGGTTTATATCTCTGCCAACAATTATGTCTTTAACAAGTTTTGTTCCCAAATTAAAAGTTGAAAGATATGCTACTAATGCAGTTGCATTTTTTGTAGCTTCTAATTTGTTTCCTTTTTTCCATTGTTGAGCCACTTTTCTTCTTGCAACATCTATTTGTTTAAGAGTAAATGATTTTAACATATAAAAAAGTCTGCCATTTGGATTGTCAAGATATCCTTGTGGCATTTCAGATAGTGTTATAGGTTGGACATCTGCTAATTCATTGAAGGCATGAAACTTCGTGTTATCTGTAACCTTACCTGCTTTTAGGTCAGCTACTATATCATCAAGCAATTTCGGTTGAAATCCATACAATTCTTTATATTGTTTTCTAAAAGCAGCTTCTCCTTTTGGAGTTTTGACTTGTTTTATAGCTTTTTTAAAAGATGCGTTCATTAAAGTCTCTTTGCCGAGTCTGTCTACTGCTCTAAAACCCGTTTTATCAAAAAGAAAATTCAATGCTTTTACTGTTGGTCTTACATTACCCTCTGCAAATTCTTTCGACATATTTTCTATGCCAACATCTATCAGTTTAATATCTTTTGTTCCAAACAATGAAGCAAAAGTATTTCTAAATCCATGTAAAGCGCCTGAGTTACCTAAATCTCCAAACTGTGTTATAGCTGAGTATGGGTTAGCAATAGTTCCCATATATCCTAAATCTCTTAGAGTGCCATAACCTTTGCGCATTTGTTTATCACCACTTATAAATCTGCTTTGTAGCAAATCTATCAACTGATCTTCGTTTAAAGGATTAAGTCTACCTGCTGCTTTTTCTTCTTCAATTATTGCGCCTATAGAATTTTTTACATTAAAAACCCCTTCTTTTGTTTTAACAGCATTTCTTCCAAAAAACTTATATTTTTCTATTTTATCAACTGCTCCCCTTATGTATAAAGACAAAGCATCAGCAGGATCTTCATAAAATTCTAAAACTTGTTTTTCTGTTAAATTACTTATTTTTCTTTGTTTTGCAAATCTTGGTCCGCCTTCGGCTTTTAGACCAAATCCCCTCGCATATTGGTTTGCAACATAAGACCTCTCTGCTAAAGATAAATCATTAGCCGTGCTTAAACCTAACCTTTTTGCATAATCATTTTCTAATTGACTTAATCTAGACAAATCTTCCATCCCTAAAGAATCTCTGAACTTGCCTAAGTCTTTTACCTGTCTTGGAAAATAATTTTCTATTTTATCGAAAACTATTCCCGCTTTTTGTGAATCATTATATAAATCATCTAATGTGCTTTTTACAATATTAAAATTCTGTTTCATTGACTCTGGCATAAAAGAAAGTGCTTCGTTAAAGTTTCCATTATAAAGACTTCTAGTTACTTTTACTTTGCTTACAGGGTCTAGTCCTCTTAAATCATCAAGAAATGGTTGCACTTTTTTCAAAGTTTCTGCTGTATTAACATGAACTTTATATTCAAAATGTCTTAACCTGCCACCAACTACTTCTGATATATTTCTTATTCTAGTCATAAGTGTTCCTAGAAAATAGTCAAATGGTCCTGATTTGACTCTTGCTGTTGCGCTGTCATTGACAACAGAATCATTTGCTATTTTAGCGGCTTTGGATTGTGTTGGCGGTATTTTTAGTTGTTTGCCTGTTCTTTGTAGTGCTTTGGTTAATTCTTCATTATCTATTTTTTGTGCCAAATCGTTTAATGCTTCGTTTATGCTATACCCATTTTTCATATCTTGCGCCACGATTTGCTCTGCTTCATTTATGGTTTGTAGATCAGCTTTAGATTTTAATTTTTTTACACCTGCGCCTATCCCTTTGCCAATACCATATCCTACTGCTCCACCAACTGATCCAAAAGCGCCATACTGTATAGCTTTTAGTGGATCTACTTCTCCTGTGGTAGCAGCATCTTCAAGAACACTATAACCAGTACCTAGACCTGCTGATACCCCCATGACTCTTGGTAATGTTTTGCCTGGCGCAATTAGTGTAGTGGGGTCTGCTATTATTCCAACTACCTCACCTGCTACACCTGCAATACTTTCAGGGTTTGGTTCAAAATATTCTCCATATTCTTCTACTAAACCTCTTTCTCTGGCTCTTTCTATCATCTCTCTGCGTTCATCGACACTAGCATTTTTAAATCCTTCACCATAAAGTTCTTCTGGTGAAAAATATTGAAATCCATTTTCAAAATCAAAACTAAATCTTCCTATAGGCATCCTTGCTTCTAGTATATCTGTGCCTAGTGCTACAGCTCCTTGCGATTCATCATATCTATAAACAAATTGTTCAAAAGGACTATCTCTGCCTGTTCTTACTAACTTGTTATTTACAACCCTGTCTCCAGGAGCTGCTTCCAAAAGCTGTAATGTAGGTGATGAATTTATATTTTCTTCTGTAAGCTGTTCACCTAAATCCATCCTGTCACCTTCATCTGAGTAGTTTCTGATAAGTTTTCCGTTATCAACTTCATCGCCAGGCAAAGCTGCCAGTTCCCTTAAACGAGGTGAATTTTGTATCATTTCTAGTGTAAGTTGTTCTGCCATTATTGTATCTTCATGTATTTATCTACATTCTTTGCTGCTTCTATAATAGCATCTGCTGTTGAAAGTCTTGGATTTGCGCTTTGAACACTTATAGCATTTGCTGCTAGTGCTGCTGTACCTCCTTCTTTGAAAGGTCCAAAACCTCCGCTACCGCCTAATGCTTCAACTGCATTTTTTACATCAACATTAGTTTTAGCTAAACTTTCGACCATCGCTTCAAACCCAAGCGCTTTTTCTTCAGTCATTGTTACTTGACTTGGCATTTTTGCTTGGTTAGCTTTTTGTTGTGCTATCAAATTTTCCAATGCCTTTTGTTGTTGTTCAAAAACAGTATCACCAAAGTTAGCTGCTGCTTTTAATCCACGACTTGCTTGTGATGCAAGGTTTTCTCCTGGTTGTCTAGGTTTTAGTAACTCTAAACTACCTCTTAAAATAGCTGCATCTATAAGCTGTTTGTTAGTTGGGTTTGAATTTAAAAGTTGTGGAAAAACCAAATTACCTAACAATCCTTCGAAACCTAGTTTTTCTGACATTATAAAAGTCCTCCATAAAATCTATTCAAGTCATTCATAGCTAAACTTAAACCTGGTACAGCTTGTTGATCTATTATCGGCAACATCTCTTTAGGTTGTTCATCTAGAATACCGCCACCTAAAATAGCTGACATCAACATTGGGTTCATACCGCCAACAGCAGCAGCTTGTGCTGTTGCATCTGGTAATTTTATAGGCATAGGGAGTTCTGGGTTTACTCCACCAAGCATTGTTCCTTTTGTCATATCTCTTAGTTCTTGCATCTTTTGTGCCATAGTAAGATTGTCAAAATTAACACCCATGTCCATACCTCCCAATAAGTTGGGTAGGTTAAAATCAAACAAACTTCCAAACATTCCATTCATGATAATATACCTCCTAATAATGCTCCACCAAGCGCACCACCTATGCCAGGCGCAACCAAGTTACCTATTAACGCACCTGCTCCCGCACCTGCTGCCGTTCCTGGTCCTCTTGTACCTGGTCCTGTAGTGGTTATTGTGCCTGGTAATATAGTACCTGCTACGATATTTCCATATTGTTGTAGTGCTTGACTTGGCGCTGCTTGTTCAAATGCAAATCTCTGCATAGCTTCTGTTATAGGTTGTTGCGCCCTTATATCTCGTGCTTGTCCAACTCTTGCAAGTGTTTGCGCAGGTTGTGCAAAGGTGCTCATGATACTTGGAGCAAGTCCTAATGTTGCAGCTTGTGTTCTTAACACATCTCCATACACATCACCATACAATCTTGATGCAACATCGGCTTGTTTCTGAGCAACATCTCTTATAACTTCTGCTTCTAGTATTGCTTGTCTATCTCCACCTAACTGTCCTGCTTGATTAGCACCCCTTCTTGCTTGTTGCAATAATCTTGCTCCTGTTTCTTCTATAGGTCTAAGTTGTGCCNGTAGAGACTGTTGTAGCATAGGGTCTTGAAACCTTTGNGCAGGNCTCATNAATNNTTGTTGAAANNCNGGNANAANNGANCCNAGACCAAACACACCTTGNGCTNNTGCTGCTTGTCTCTAACGCATCCTCTGCNGCTAGTGTTGTNGCACTAGGTGNTGCAAAAGTTCTGCCAGGAAANAACTGTTGTGGTCCTGCCCTGAAACTGTNTTTGTGCCTGTGAATATAAGTCNNTTAAATAAGGTGCTTGTANNGNTGATGGCTCNNNTCTTTGNANNTGTGTGCCACTCCACCACCNCCNCNTCCNCCGAAGCTCATANTGTNTCTCCTTTANTGTATGGTTGATAAGTTCTTTGCCAAGAACTGTGTATGTTTGTTCATATCCATGTTTCTCCAATTTCTTTATAAATCCTTTCCTACAAAATGTTTCCATAGCATGACAATCATTAGATTCTGCCCATGCTTCTATAACTGATATAGAATGTAACCAGTTATCTATTTCTTCCCCACCTAATGTAACTACTCTGCAAACTTTCTTTCTTGGGTAATTTACAATCTCTGTNGTAACAACTGCTTTTATTTCTGCATCACTATCNAATACTATCCATAGTTGCATTTTNGCATCTTTNCANAANTTATAGATNTCTTTGGCAGACATTTCTTCTTGTCCTTTTTTTGATGCTAATTCTATAAAAGGTAAACAAGCATCCCATATCTCATCAATCTCTTGTGATGGTATNCCTGTTAAATATGTTGTCATAGNTTTGTATAGTTNCCTGCTGCNTTTACAAAATAAATGCCTTCTCCACTACCAGGATCNAAGTTAGTGCCATCAGCATANACAATNTCTCCTTGTTTTTTTCTNNCNGGTGTTGCATTTTTTACCTCAATAAATGTTGTTGGGTTTTCTTCTAATGCACCTTGTAGTTTAAGTAACTCCTCGAAGATATATCTTGGTAAATCTTCAGGGTCGCTTGGNACAGGGTTAGGTGAATACTTTGGTGCTTCTGCCATTATCTTTCTCCTAAGACTTCATACTCTAAATCATATCCATTCAGTTCAAACTCACTATTGCTAGTGTGTTGAAACCTTACTGCAATAAATTTACCTGTTACTCTACAGTCTACTTTGTTTTGTGAGNTNGGGTCNAANCTTTGTGCAGCATTGAAAGTATATGTGCCATTAGGCGATAANGAACTACCAACAGATATGTTTACTGTACCTGTNCCTTTGACTCTTGGTGTNAGTTTTCTTACCTGTTTGACAGTATTGTTGTTACCATCAAGGGTNAGTCCTTTTCTCTCTACAGTCGTGATAAAGTTCTCATTGTCAAACTGTTGCCCAAAGTCTCCACGATACAGTTTAGTATCGCTTGTACCTGCAAACAGAATACTTCNNTCTGTNGGGTTGAACAGTCTATCACCATAAGTGCCTGTCGTTGTAGTCCATGTACCTGTCTGTGTGTTCCAGGTATTCGATGTTGCACCAGGATCTACAACACCTGGTCCTATATGATATATGTCAGGTAAATCTCTAAAAGTAAAACTCCCATCAACATAGTTATAAATCAACGCTTTGTTACAAAATTGTGAACCTAGACTAGGATAAGATATCCACATCTCAGACTTTTGCACATTATGTGTAACAAAAGTGAGCTGATAGTAGCTGCTGTTAATGTCATCAAACAGGTGTTTCTTGATAGAATTAGTCGCTACTGACTGTTTAGACACACCGTTGTGAATTATTACATCACCTTGTGTCACAACAAAATGTCTGCCCTCAAACTCTTGAACACAGTTCCTAGTCAATATACCTGTATCGTTAAATAGCTTTTTGAAACTAAATACCAGGTTCCCGCCAATGTAGTTAGCAATCCAAGTAGAGTTGCCTTTGTAAATAATAAATGATTCTTTGAGTGCTAGACCATCTATAATCTCATCTGCTTCATCACCTATAGTTACTGCACCTGCATCATTGGTTGCTGATGCTGTCCAAGATGACGGATAATTAAAATCTTCTGCTGTATCACCCCATCTAACTTTATTAGGTAAGTTTGTGCCACCCTCTGTAAGATTAAGAGCCATGAGATAGTTACCAAATGCTTTGATTGTTTTGCAAGTTCCGTTAGTTATCCAATTTGGTAAATCACTAAATGCACTTGCGCCTGTTGTCGCTAATGCTTGTGGATCATCTACACCATTACAAAGTATCGGTAGACCATTGTATATAGTTCCTGTCCAGTTACCGACTGTGTTTAGATTGGTTGAATAATCGCCACCTGATGCTCTTGTAAAATCAGTATGTGTCGATGTCCCACTTAGTCTGTAAATCTTTGCAGTACCTGCATAAAACCAAAATGAGTTCACATCATAAGACCAATTTAAAACAAAGTATGGGGCAACTGTTGGTGTACCGAATACCTGGTCATGTCCTGTAATCTTTTTTGCAGCACTATCAGCAAACCTTACATTTGATGCTTCTGAGTAAAACTCAAAAGGTATGATTGTATTGTTTGTATCTTTTATAAGACCTTTTGGTGGAGGTGCTTGAAATACAGGCATCTATGCAGTCCTTTTCCACATATATACTACGATATATGGTTGTAAGTTGTTGTGGGCAGAACCACTACCAGTAGAATCAACAGTTCTGCTTACAGTTCTTTCGCTTGTATCATCACCAACAGCTATTTTTGTTGAACTGCTATGATGATGCAATCCATTAGAGTTGTCTCCTGTATGTTGTCCAGTATAAGCATGATTATGAGATGGCAATTCAGAGGTGGTTAATGTATGTGTTTTTGCACCACCAGTTTCTTCTGCTGCATCGAAGTCTGTGTCAGTAGAATCTATACCTACCATAACACGACCTGCACCAAATGCTGCCCATGTTCCAAAACCGAGTAGTGTTCCAGGATTAGTTGCAACTGCTGCATTAATATATATTGAACCTACAGGATATACTGCTTGTAATGTTGTAGCTGTATCAGAACCAATAGTTACTGTTCCTGTAAATGTTGCATTTCTAACACCTGTAAAATCTTTATTAGAATCTACAGTCAATGCTTTCGATGCTTCTGCTGTGCCAAGTGTTGCGACATCGACATAATTTAGTTCTGTGGTGTTTGCTGTAACACCATCTAGTAAATTTAATTCTGTGTGAGTTGAAGTGACTGCATTGCTCAAGTTGGGGAATGTAGCTTTGACTGTCGATTTGATAAGTCTTAAATGGTCATCACCCTCTGATACAGCATCTGTAGCTGTTGGGTTTGAGCTGTTTAAACTATCTATATATGTTCCTGTTTCTAATCCCATAGGTTACTCCTCCAATGCTGTTATTCTAACCTCTAATTCTTGTATTGTTTTGACCAATAAAGGTACTAGTTTGCTTTGATCAATTCCTTGATATTGTGGTACTGTTGCTTCTGCTGACCATGTTGTATCATCTTCATAAGTTCCATCTGTCTTGCCTTGTGTCCATTCTGCCTCAGTAACATTTTCATGTATCATAGTACCATCAGCTTTTTTTACTACATTAACACATTCTCTAGTTTGGTCTTTAGTTCCTCTTATTGCTTCAGGTACTATACTTGAAACCTCATGTGCTAGAAATCCATCTTTTGTAGTATCGGGGTCTGCTATAAAATTAAATCTACAAGGTTTGAGTTGTTTTAATCTTGTGGTTGCATCAAAAGAATAACTTACATTTTCTTTCAATCTGTAATCAGAGGTCGTATTGTATGCAACAGATGATGCTCCATTAGCTGTAATATTTCCTATTTCACCATCTGAATCTCTCATTGATAAAAATGTAGCATTAGTAACATTACTATCGCCAGTGAAAGCAGCTACAAAAAGTTGATTCGATGAATCTCCTGTTGGGTCTGCTGTTGTTGCAGCTATACATGCTCTACCAAATGTACTACCTGTATCCTCACTATCTACATGAAGATGAGCTTGTATGCTTGTAATTCCTACACCTATAAATCCATCACTATCAATTAACATTTGTCTAGTAGCATTTGTATAAAAGCCCATATCATTAGCAGTATGTCCATACTCTATCATTCCAACATCTATGTCATCAGTATCGCCTAAAAATATACTTGAATTTCCTGTGTTGTTTGGACATTTGATTGTTAAATCACAAGGTGCTGAAGTTGATGTAACTTCTAAACCTGTGCTGTCAAACTTTCCGACATCAGTACCACCAACTTTTATATCTATTTGGTCATCTGTACTTGCATGGATAGATGTATCTGCATCAGCATCTAATACTAATTCATTGCCTTGACAATCTAATTTTTTATCTAAGATCACAGAACTTCCATCAGATGCTGTCGATATAATTGCTTCTCCTGAACTAGACCCTTTTAGTTTTATACTACTCATTAATCTGCTTCCTCTATTGTGTTACCTGCTTTTACCCATTCTTGTATAGCTTGATAGTGTGTGTTCGCTGTATCTATTGGAACAATTAAATTTTTGTCATCTATGGTTGCATTAATTGTAATGTTATTACCATGCTCATTTAGAATATATTTTGCTGATGTAACTATCATAATTCAGACTCTGCTGTTGTGCCACTTCCAATATTAGGTGAGTTATCTCCTGTCCTAAAAATACCATAACCATCTGCTGTTAAAAATGTATCACCGTCTTTTGCTCCACTTACGAAAGAAATTGTTGGTGTTGCTCTCATAGTTTGTTTGAAATACCAAAATACTTTTTTACTACCACTTCCACCTGAGCTTCCCTCAAGTGCTGCTAAAGTTTTTGTAAAGTACCTCTGACATCTAGCTAGACTTGTACCTACATCTTCGAACTGAAAGGCAGGTATACTGTTAGCATCAAATGTTCCTACTTCTAGTTGTACACCTGTGATATACCAATTATTTGCAGTATTATCGGCAACATTAACTTGACCTACTGCTCTGTTCGCATTAGTTACCGATTCCCAAGATGTCGCTAATGTTCCTGATGTAAAGTTAGTACCTGCTGAGAGCCACCACATCAAATCTAAACTTACCTCATTATCGTTGTCAAATGCACCTGTCGTATCTGCAACAAAGCTGACCACATGCTTTTCCCATGTGTTTGCACTAGCTATTGTATAAGATTGTGATTGTTGTCTGCTGTTATCATTATCTCTGAGTTGTAGAATATGTACTCCTGTTTTAGCAGACTTGACCCAAAAAGAAACTGTAAATGCTTCTGCACTAGATGTTCCTTTTTTGAACATTTGTACATTTTGTCCTTCAATCCTTTGCATCAATATGACAGCACTCCCTGATGCTAATGATGATTCAGCAGTTGTTACATCCCATTTTAAACTTTTAGCAAACCCTTGACCTGTTGGTACATCTGTATCCTGTGATGCAGTAAAAACTGATGCACCATCTCCAACACATTTCCACCTATCAGTTACATAAGGATCAGCACTACCTACTGTAAAACTTGTACCTCTTTGTGCAATCTGCATATCGCCATTAATAATTATTGGAGTAGCAGTCTTTCTATCTAAAGCTACTGTGTTATCTGATACTGTACCAT
>FUFK010066244.1_pt1 | contig 13997 bp, 8 predicted proteins | sample 1021851 | NCBI WGS metagenome assembly FUFK01 (sample SAMEA51879418, study PRJEB19060) | metagenome | reverse complement strand
GCAGGTGATCGTGTCCGAGCCGGTCGAAGAACGGCGTACGCATGCGCTCGCCATGGGCGCAACGACTGCGGTCGATCCAACCAGCACCGACCTTCGCGAGGTCGTCATGGATCTCACAGGCGGTGCTGGCGCCGACTATGCGTTCGAGGCGGCCGGCTCAGGGCGTCTCGTGCAGACCGGTATCGAGCTCACCGGGGTCGGCGGCACGGTCGTCATGGTCGGGGCACCGCCGATCGAAGACGCCGTCACCATCGACGCCGCCGTCATCTTCATGACGATGGGGAAGCGCATCCTGTCGAGCCTGCTCGGCGGCTGTTGGCCAGCGCGCGACATCCCACGGCTCATCGGCTACTGGCGCGAAGGCCAACTGGATCTGGGCGGCCTGGTTAGTCGCCGACTGCAGCTGGCAGAGGTCAACGAGGGGATTCGCCTGCTTCGGGAGACCGACGGGGTGCGGACCGTCGTCGACGTCGCACCAGCGCCATGAGTTCCTCGACGATTTCGTGAATTGACGGTGCCGGCGCGATCCCTAGCGGTTCGAGCGTGAACGAGACGGGAACACCGTCGGGCGTCGCTTTGTCGACCGTGGCGGTGAGTTGTCCGACCCCCGGTGCTTCACCGACGATGATTTCGAGCATGCCATCGTGAGGGTCGACGAACACGACCTCACCGATCTCGTGCGCCGCATCCGCCATCCGGAGCAGCAACTCGACGGGATCATCGTCGGCGACCAGTTGGTCGGGTGATGTCGATCGTGGACCGGGTACGGGGGCAGTCGGTACCACCGGCGCGGCGCCGGGTATCGGCCGTTCTCCGTCGCCACTGATCTTGCGCAACAGGTCGAAGGCCTGGTTGACCCGCGCAGCATCGCCAGCCGATCCGCCTGCGTCAGGGTGGGTCCGCAGGATCGACCGCCGGTGGGCCGCGCGGACGACGCTCCAGTCGGAAGTGTCCGAGAGTCCGAGAACCCGAAGTGCGTCGGTGACATCCACGGTCGCATCCTCGCGCCCAGCGCGGCACCTGTCGTACCTGGGTTCGTCATCTCGGCAACGGCGCTGGGAACAGTGACGGGACCGCCGTCGTCGAGGGGACCTTCCACCGTTGGGTCATCGGGCCGGAGCAGTCCGTGAGGTTCGGTGGAGAAGGTCTCCCGAATCAGCCGAGGGTGCTTGTCGACCGCGCGAGGGCTCCGTAGGCTCTCTGCGTCTTCGCACACGATGCCCGTGTGCCCGACGCGCATCTACAGGGGAGAAACCGTGAGCGCTGTTCCGTATCTGGCCCTGATCTCGGCCCTGGCGGGCCTGGGTCTGGCCGCCTATTACTACAAGGCCGTCGAGGCGGCACCTGCGGGTAACGAACGCATGGTGTTCCTGATGACGGAGATCCAGAAGGGCGCCCGGGCGTTCTTGAAGCAGGAGTACACCTGGGTCGCTGCATTCGCCGTGGCGATGCTGATCCTGATCGCGATCGTGATCACGCCGCTCGCGTCGGTGAGCTACATCATCGGTGCAGTGTTGTCGGCGACCGCGGGTTACGCCGGCATGACCGTCGCGACAATGGCCAACGCCCGCACCACCGAAGCAGCGAAGGAGGGCCCTGGGAAGGCTCTCCCGGTCGCCTTCCGCGGTGGTGCCGTGATGGGCTTCGCCGTTGCCGGCCTCGCTCTTGCCGGCCTGATGCTCACGTACCTGGTCTTTGTTGAATGGNTCGAGGCCGACTCGGCCTTCGAGATCGTNACGGCCTACGGCCTCGGGGCATCCACCATCGCCCTCTTCTCCCGTGTCGGTGGAGGCATCTATACCAAGGCTGCCGATGTGGGTGCTGATCTCGTCGGCAAGGTCGAGGCGGGTATCCCCGAGGACGACCCCCGCAACCCGGCCACCATCGCTGACAATGTCGGTGACAATGTCGGCGACGTCGCCGGTATGGGTGCCGACCTCTTCGAGTCGTACGCCGGCTCGATCATTGCTCCNATTGCCCTGACCGCCTTTTCGGTGGCGGGCGGCCTCGCAGCCGAGGACGCCGGCCGTGAAGGCATCGTTGAGTTGCTCATGTTCCCGATCGCTATCGCATTCATCGGCATGATTGCCTCGATCATCGGATCGTTCCTCGTCAAGGGTGGCGACAGCACCGACTCCAAGGCGTTGAGTCGAGCGCTCCACATGGGTACGAACGTGGCCATGGGCCTCACCGTGCTTGGCACGCTCGGGATTGCGTTCTGGATGTTCGGTGACATTGCCGATGCCTCCGACGGCACCCCGTTCGGTCTTGCGGTTTCGGTCATCGGCGGCCTTCTCGTTGGGTGGGCTCTTGGCAAGACCGCTGAGTTCTACACCTCCGACCACTTCAACCCGGTCAAGAAGATCGCCGCACAGTCAGAAACCGGTCCGGCCACGACGGTGCTTTCCGGTATTAGTGCCGGCATGGTCTCGGTTGCTGCGTCGGTTGCCCTGATTCTCATCGGTGTGGGTGTCGCCTACTGGGGCGGCGAAGAGACCCTCGGCTCCGGCGGCGGCATCTATGGCATCGCCGTTGCTGCCATTGGCATGCTCGCCACGACTGGTGTCGTCGTCTCCGTCGACGCCTACGGGCCGATCGCCGACAACGCCGGTGGAATCGCCGAGATGGCCGAGCTCGACCCGTCGGTCCGCGAGGTCACCGATGCGCTCGATTCGCTCGGCAACACCACTGCAGCTGTCGCGAAGGGCTTCGCCGTCGGCTCGGCTGCGCTCACGGCGCTTGCGCTATTCAAGAGCTTTGAGCTCGCCGTTGCCCAGGAAGGCGGCAGCCTCAGCCTGAACGTGGGTGACGTCGATGTCTTCATCGGGCTGTTCATCGGCGCCGGGCTTCCCTTCCTCTTCGCTGCGCTCACGATCGACGCTGTCGGTCGCGCCGCCACGGCGATGATCGAAGAGGTCCGCCGTCAGTTCCGGGAGATTCCGGGCCTGCGCGAAGGCAAGGAGGGTGTGGTTCCTGACTCCGCCCGCTGTGTGGCCATCAGCACCGAAGCATCTCTCAAGGAGATGGTCGTCCCCGGCGCCCTTGCAGTGGTCGTGCCGCTCGTCGTCGGCTTCATCGATGTCGACGCCCTCGGCGGCCTGCTCGCCGGTGCGCTCGTCACGGGCTTTGCCTTGGCGATCTTCATGGCGAACGCCGGCGGTGCCTGGGACAACGCCAAGAAGTACATCGAGGCCGGCCACCACGGCGGCAAGGGCTCCGACCCGCACAAGGCCGCGGTCGTCGGCGACACCGTGGGTGATCCCTTCAAGGACACCTCCGGCCCGGCGATGAACATCCTCCTCAAGGTCATGACGATCGTCTCGCTGGTGTTCGCCAGCGCGTTCGTCTGACACCGACGAGCGAATTCTGAACGGAGGGGGACCCGTGTGGGTCCCCCTCCGGCGTTTTCCGACGAAGCTCCACGAATGAGCGATCTCGCCGAACAACGCCGTGCGATGCGCGGCGAGCTACGTGAGCGCAGGGCGGCGCTGTCGTCCGAGGAACAGGCCGACACGGCGGTTGCCGTCGCAACCCGGCTTGCGGGGATCGTTGCAGTCGAACGGGCTCAGCTGGTCGGTGGCTACCGCGCGATCCGCGGAGAAGTCGACCTCGACACCTCACTCACGCGCTTGCACGAGGGTGGCGCGATGGTCACCGTTCCGCGAGTCAGCGGGGATCGCATGGATTTCCTGCCATGGACGCCCACATCCGAGACCGTCGCCGGGAGCTTCGGAATCGACGAGCCGATCAAGGGCGAGCCCGTGCACTTTTCCCAGCATGACGTGGTGCTCGTTCCCCTTGTCGCGTTCGACGAGACCGGTCAGCGTCTCGGCCAGGGGGGCGGCTTCTACGACCGTGCCATCGCTGCTGCCGGCGTCGACCGCCCGCTGTTGATCGGCATCGCGCATGCCTTCCAGCAGGTCAGGTCGGTGCCGATCGAGGCATGGGACATGCCGCTCGATGCCGTCGTCACGGAGGAACGCGTTCACGAGTTCCGGGTCGGGTGCCTTTCCTGAGGGGGTGAGGCTCCACATCGCGCTCTCAAGGGAGTAGAACAGACCTGTGCACGTAGTCGTTGTGGGTGCTGGCGAGGTCGGCTCGTACGTGGCCGACCGTCTGAGTCGAGAAGGTCACGACGTTGCGATCGTCGATCTCAGCAGTTCGAAGCTGCGGCGCCTCGATGACGCGCTCGACGTCTTGACGGTTGTCGGGAGTGGCACCCATCCCGAGACGCTCAGCCGGGCCGGCATCGAACGCAGCGAGCTCCTCGTGGCCGTGACGGCGAACGACGAAGCCAACCTGGTTGCTTCCATGGTGGGCAAGTCGATGGGGGTCAAGCAGACGATCTGCCGAATCGAAGCCTCCGGACTGCGCGGCCCGGCAGCACACGCAGTCCGGGAGGCCTCCGGCGCCGACCTGTTCATCGACCCCGATGCCGAAACGGCGGCTGAGGTCCTGGAACTGCTCGACTTCCCGGGCGCCGACGAGGTGGCCCACATGGCGAACGGAGAGGTGGTCGTGATCGGTGCCAGCCTTCCGGCGGAAGCGCCGCTCGTCGGCAGGACGCTCGGCGACATCGCGGAAGAATTCGAACCCGACTGGGACTTCATGGTCGCATCGATCGGGCGCGGCGAGGAGACGATTATTCCGCGTCGTGATCATCGACTCGAAGCTGGCGACCATGTCCGGATCGTGGCGAAACGACGGGCTCGACGGCTGGTGATCGAGTTGCTTGGCCTTGCAAAGCACACACCGAAGCGGGTGATGCTGCTCGGCGGCGGGCGTACGGCAGAGAGCCTGGCGAAGAGCCTGACCAGCCGGGGCGTGCAGGTCGTGGTCGTCGAGCGGAATCCCGAACGGGCCCGAGAACTTGCCGAACAGCTTGAGAACTGTCTTGTCCTCGAGGGCGATATCACCGACGACGATCTGCTCCATGAAGCCGATGTCGGCCGTTACGAGATGGTCGTAGCGCTTACCGGCGAGGACGACGCCAACATCCTGGCGTGCCTGTTCGCGAAGGCGAACGGCACCACTGAGACGGTGGCCGTGTTGCACCGCCTTGCGCTCCTCGGCCTGTTGAGTGGCGCAGGCGTTGATGTTGCCCTCTCGCCTCGCACGGCAACCGCGAACGGTGTTCTGCGCTTCGTCCGTGGTGGCGTCGCGGCGGTGGCTACCTTCCTGCACGGCGACGCCGAAGTCCTGGAGCTTGAGGTTGCCAACGGCAGCCCGGCCGACGGCTCACTCGTTTCCGATCTCGAACTCCCCAAGGACGCACTGATCGCAGCATTCGTGCGCGATGGCAAGCCCCAAATCGGCCGCGGAAAGAGTCGCCTCCGGGCCAAGGACCATGTCGTGGTGGTCGCCATGCCCAGCTCGGTCGACGAGGTGCACCGGGTACTCGGGTGAGCCAACGGGAAGCGAGCGAGGCGGCTCCGGGCTTCGGTGCCGCGCGTCGGGACTCCTACAGCCGCCTTGCGGTCGCTGATGGCCTCCTTGCCTTTACCATCATCGCTGTCCTCGCCGCCGTGGCCGGCGTTACCGACGAACTCGGCGACTCCCTCGTGCTGCTGGCCGTGAGCGCCATCACCGGCTCGATCGCTCTCGCCACGCGCCGGAGGTTCGTCCGCCGTGATCGACCTCCAACCGCGCGAGTGATCGCCGGGCTTGCGACCACGTGGGCATCGCTCGTCGTGGCCGGGTCGATCGTCTACCTCGCCTCCGGCACGATCACCACGCTTGACGAAGCGCTCTTCGAATCCGCTGCCGGATTCAGCACGGTCGCCGCAACCACGGTCGACCCCGAATCGCTCGGCACCTCGATGTCGCTCTTCCGAGCCGGAACCCAGTTCGTCGGCGGCCTCGTCGGCTTGCTCGCCGGCGTCGTAGCGCTGCCTCGCACGATGAAGGGCAACGTGCAGATCCCGAAGGGACGTGGGAGTCGAGCCGATCGACTCGTCCCTGATCCCGTCGTCGGACGTCAGCGAGTGGTGCGGCTGTATCTGGCACTCGCCACCGCATGTGGATTCGGCTACCTCATCACCGGCCTCGGGGCGCGCTCGAGCCTCATCCACGCACTCACGACCGTGTCGACCGGCGGGTTCTCAGATCGAGCCGATTCCTTCTTGTCGGCGCCTGCTGGAGCCAAGGTCGTGGCCACCGTCTTCATGCTCATCGGCGGGATGAGCTTCTTCGCGCTGTTCTGGCTGCTCAGGGGAAATCATCGTCGGTTCGTGAAGAGTCCCGAACTCCGGATCTACCTCGGCATCATCGGGTTGGTGACCCTCTCCTTGCTCCGGGAGGTCGACGGTCTTTCCGTCGGCGACGCGCTCTTCACCGCTGCAAGTGCCTCGAGCACGACTGGACTCGCCGTGACCGATTGGACCGGCTTTCCGTCAGGCGCGATCGCCCTCTTGCTCGTTGCGGTCGCTACGGGCGCGATGGGCGCATCAGCAGGAAGTGGGCTTCGCGTCATTCGAGCCTGGCTCCTGTTCCTGTTCGCAGCGCGTGAGATTCGTCGGCAGCTCGACCCCAACGCGGTCACGCTCGTGCGCCATGGCGGGCGCACGCTCGACGACAAGGAACTCGACTCGCTGACCGGCTACCAGATCGCCCACTTCGGCCTCTGCGGAATCGGCGCGTTCATGCTCGCACTCACGGGCGATCAACTGGTCGACTCGCTCTGGACAGCGATCTCGGTCGTCTCGACCTTCGGGCCGTCGCCGACCATGGGGGCCTTCGGCGACGCCGACGAGCTCGGGCGCCTCGGTCAACTCGTCATGATCCCCGGCATGTTGGCCGGGCGGCTCACGATCCTCCCGCTCCTGCTCGCCGTTGCCGCGCTGCAGCAGGGCTACCGAGCGCTGTTCCTCGGCATCCGGCGGTTGGCGAGGCCGCAACGATGAGAAGCGCCCGCTTCCTCCCTGTCCGGAAGACGGCGATCCGTCGGGCAACCGAGCTGTCGTTCGGCCAGGCGAAAATCGTAAGCACGACGCTGCACGTCATGGGCATCGCTGTCGCCGCGATCTCGCTCGGGATGTTCATCGGCGCTCTCGTCGAATGGGGGTCGACGAATCGCGACACCGCAGCGTTGCTGATCTCCGGGACCATCGCCCTCGGGGCCGGCGGCATGCTCTGGTGGGTTACGGTGCCGGGCACCGTTCGTGGTCGCGACGTCTTCTCGGCGGTCGGCTGGACCTGGCTCGTCGTCACACTCGTCGGCGCCGTTCCGTACCTCCTCGGCGGCACGTTCGACGTGCCGGGCATCGATCGTTCCGGCCAGTTCGTCAACGCCATCTTCGAGTCGGCATCCGGCTACAGCGCCACTGGCTCTACCAGCCTCACCGACTTCGAGCATCCCGGGCGCGGGATGATGATGCATCGTCAGATCACCCAGTGGTACGGCGGGATGGGCATGGTGGTGATCGCAGTCGCCGTGCTCCCATTCCTCGGTGTCGGTGGCATGGACTTGATGAGTGCTGAGGCGCCCGGCCCGTCCGGCGATCGCCTCACGCCCCGGGTGTCCGAGACCGCGAAGCGGTTGTGGTTCACGTACGTGCTCTTCACGGTCGGCGTTTCGGTCACACTCNTCGCGATTCCAGGTCCATCTGCGTACGACGCCATCGCGCATGGCCTAACGACGATCGCAACCGGAGGCTTTTCTCCGCACGCTGACTCCATCGGAACCTTCGACAGTGGCGCCGTGGAGCTGGCAATCATCGTCGGCATGGTCTTGGGCGGGACGAACTTCGCCCTGCACTGGCGGGCAGTCACAGGCGACCGCCTTGCGTACTGGCGCGACCCCGAATTCCGCACCTACCTCAGGCTCTTGATCGGAGCATCCGTCCTGGTGATCGGCCTGTTGTGGCTCGATGCAGGCCTCGGGNTCACCGACGCNATCCGGGCCGGCGTNTTCAACGTCGTNGCNATCGCNACNAGCACCGGCTACGGCTCAGCGCAAGGCGCCGGCTCATCGGGAGACTTCGCCCTGTGGGTTCCCGCNGCGCAGCTCGTNTTGCTCTTTCTGATGGTCGTCGGATCAAGCTCGGGTTCGACAGCCGGNGGCCTCAAGGTNATGCGGCTCCAGATCNTGCTCGCCCACAGCNTCCGGTCGGTCCGGCGTTCACAACAACCGCACGCGGTGATGCCCGTCAAGCACGGGAAGGCGGCAGTCAACGAAAACATCGTGAGCCGCATGGCGGGCTTCTTCCTGCTCTACCTGTTGCTCGTACTCGCGGGCATCGTCGGGCTCGCAGCGCTGGGCAACGGTGTTCTCGAGTCGATCAGTGGGACGATCGGGGCCCTCGGCAACACCGGTCCGGCGCTGGGCCAAGCAGGGCCCACGGCGAACTTCACCGAAGCGTTCAACGAGCCCGGCCGGTTGGTGCTGGCGCTCTACATGCTGATCGGGCGGCTCGAGATCTTCCCGATNCTCCTGATGTTCGCAGCGCCCTTGCGTGCGGTCCGCGATCGCGTGCGCTAGCCGCGGAGCGCGACCGAGAGAGCTGCCTCGAACCAGAATGGGTCGAGTGATCCGGCGGTCTCACGTGCAGAGTGCATCGCGAGCTGAGCCATTCCGGCATCGACCACACCGATGCCGAGTTCACCCGCAGTCGCAGGACCGATCGTCGAGCCACAGGCCAGATCGGTGCGGGAAACGAAACGCTGGATCGGCACCTCGGCCTCCCGACACGCAAGTTCGAACACCGCCTGCGACGTGGCATCGGTTGCATAGCGCTGGTTGGCGTTGATCTTGAGGACCGGCCCGCCATTGAGCGCAATCCGGTGATCGGGTTCGTGCCGATCGGCATAGTTGGGGTGGGTTGCGTGCGCTCCGTCGGCGCTGATGACCAATGACGCCGATGACGCAGCGATCGTGGCCTCGAGATCGGATTCGAGACTGGCCCAGATCCGCTCGATCTGGCGCCGGAGGAACGGGGACGCAGCTCCGGTCGTGCTCACGCTGCCGACCTCTTCGTGGTCGAACAGCGCCAGCACCGCGATCGCATCGCCTGGGCTATCTGCAACCTCGAGCAGCGATCGTGTCGCAACGAAACACGACAACTGATTGTCGAGCCGGGAGGACACGAGGAACGCGTCGTCGAGACCTGCAAACCGGGCGGGGGAGAGGTCGTGTGCCATCATGTCCCAGGAGACGACGTCGTCGACGCCGATCGAAAGCTGATCGGCGAGGTACTCGCGAAAGGCGGGCGCCTCGCCGAGGCCCCACATCGGGACCATGTGTCGCTGTCGGTTGAGGTTGAGTCCACTTGACCGGAACTCGCCGTCGAGGTGAATCGCCAGTTGCGGCACGCGGAGCAGCGGGCGATCGTCTCGAACCAGCCGGACCTGCAAACCGTTGCCTGAACGGACCACCACGCGGCCCGCGAGCCCAAGGTCGCGATCGAGCCACGAGTTGGTGAGTGCACCGCCGTACACCTCCACGCCGAGCTGGGCGACCCCGAGCGTCGAAACGTCCGGCTGCGGCTTGATCCGGAGATTCGGGCTGTCGGTGTGAGCGCCGACGATTCGGAGCGGACTCGACGCGTCGTGATGCTCAGCCACCACCCACACAATGATGCCGCCGCCATCAGCATGGAACCACCGGCCTACCGGTCCTGCGTCTGCGTCAAACGGACGAAACCCGGACGCCTCGAGCTGGGCTCGAACCGTCTCGACAGCGTGGTAGGGCGTAGGTGACGAATCGAGGTCGGCACAGATGGCGCTGGCGACAGACGGGTCGGGTGCTCGCATCTCTCCATCCTGCCGTGATCGGGAACCGAGTTGGCCCATGTCCGACGAACAGGTAGTTTTCCACACCTGGAAGCGAGGCCAACGTTGTCCCTGCTCCGAAGCCACTGGGCCACCGCGCCCGGCCGACCGGAGGGACATCGATGCCGAACATCGACCAGACCAATCGCGACTTGCCGCCGGCACAGGGGCTCTACCACCCCCGGAATGAACACGACGCGTGTGGGCTCAACTTTGTGTGCGACATGCACGGTCGCAAGAGCCACGAAATCGTTGCCAAGGCGATCGGTGCGCTCTGCAACCTCGAGCACCGCGGTGCACGCGGCGCCGACATCAACACCGGCGATGGCGCCGGCATCTTGATCCAGGTTCCGGATCGCTTTTTCCGAGACGTCGTGCCCTTCGATCTGCCCGAGGCCGGCGCCTACGCCACCGGCATTGCATTCCTCCCCCAGGACCTCAGCGTGGCGGATGCCGCGGCCCGAGAGGTCGAGCGCATTCTCGAGGCAGAAGGTCTCCACGTTCTCGGTTGGCGTGAGGTGCCCATCGACGAATCGATCCTCGGAACGGCGTCGCTCATGACGATGCCGATCTTCCGGCAGGTCTTCGTTTCGGCCCACGACGGCGCCACCGGCATTGATCTCGACCGGTTCGCGTTCATCGCTCGCAAGCGCATCGAGCGGGAGATCGCCGTCGACGCGGCCCCCGGCGCAGCCAACGAGGCCATGGGCGGCGTCTCCGAGACGCACCAGGGCGTCTACATGCCGTCGCTGAGCGCACGAACCTTCGTCTACAAGGGCATGCTCACGACACCGCAGGTCGCCGCGTTCTACCCCGACCTCGTCGATGAACGGATCGAGAGCGCCATGGCCCTGGTGCACTCTCGGTTCTCGACCAACACCTTTCCCTCATGGCCGCTGGCGCACCCGTATCGCATCGTCGCCCACAACGGCGAGATCAACACGATCCAGGGCAACCGTAATTGGATGCGCGCCCGGGAGGCACTGCTCGAGTCGCCGCACCTTCCCGGCCTCGAGCGGGCATTCCCGATCTGCACCCCGGGGGCGAGCGACACCGCCGGCTTCGATGAGGCGCTTGAACTGCTGAGCCTCGGTGGCTACTCGCTCGCTGAGGCGGTGCTGATGATGATCCCCGAGCCGTGGGAGCACCACGACGAGATGGACGCCGAGCGAAAGGCGTTCTACCAATACAACGCGACTCGCATGGAACCGTGGGATGGTCCCGCGTCCATCGCCTTCACCGACGGCACCGTGATGGGCGCCGTCCTCGACCGGAACGGCCTCCGACCAAGCCGCTACTGGGTCACGAAGGACGGCCTCGTCGTCATGGCATCCGAGGTCGGCGTCGTCGATCTCGCCCAGGACACGATCGTTGAAAAGGGCCGCCTCCAGCCCGGCCGCATGTTCTTGATCGACACTCACGAAGGTCGCATCATCCGCGACCACGAGGTCAAGGCCGGAATCACCAGCGCCCGCCCGTATGCCGACTGGCTCGAATCCGAACTGGTCACCGTTGCCGATCTGCCGGAGGGCGTCGAGCGCTCCCGTGGCGAGTCGTCGGTAGCCCAACTCCAACAGGAGTTCGGCTACACGATCGAAGAGAAGAAGCTCCTGATCGCCCCCATGGCTCGCGACAGCAAGGAAGCCATCGGCTCCATGGGCACGGATACGCCGATCGCCGTGCTGTCGGACCGCTCACGCCACGCGTCCGACTACTTCCAGCAATTGTTCGCCCAGGTCACCAACCCGCCGCTCGACGCAATCCGCGAGGAGATCATCACGTCGCTCTTTGCTCGTGTTGGCCCGGAAGGCAACCTGTTCGACCCCGTAGCCGCCTCGTGCCGAACGATCCATCTCGACAATCCGGTCATCACCGACGCAGAGCTGCGTCGCATCGTCGCGCTCGACGGGAACGACGGCCCCGCGGGGTTCCGCACCGCCGTGCTCGANGCCCGCTTCGATGCCGGCGTCGGTGCCGACGGCCTTGCGTCCGCAATCGAGCGACTTCGCGCCGACGCCGACGCTGCGATCACCAGCGGCGCGACCGTTCTCGTCATCTCCGATCGAGGAAGTGGGCTCGTCGACAGTCCGATTCCTTCGCTGCTTGCCTGCAGCGCCCTGCACCACCACCTGGTGCGGAACAAGACCCGCACCCAGGTCGGGCTCGTGGTCGAGGCTGGCGATGTCCGTGAGGTACACCACATCGGCACGCTGCTCGGTTACGGCGCAAATGCGATCAACCCGTACCTCGCTTTTGCGACCATCGACGAGATGATCGCCGATGGCGAGTTTGGGCTCGGCGATCTCGACCCGACCACGGGTCACGCCAACTACATCAAGGCGGCCGGGCTCGGCATCCTGAAGATCATGTCCAAGATGGGCATTTCGACGGTCGCCTCCTACACCGGCGCACAGATCTTCGAGGCAATCGGGCTCTCGTCCGAAGTCGTCGACGAGTACTTCACCGGCACGGTCAGCCGCCTCGGTGGTGTCGGGCTCGACGTGCTGGCCGAAGCGGTCAAGGAACGCCAGGCCAAGGCCTTCCCGGAGAACCCAACCGAACGGGCTCACCGCACCCTCGAGGTGGGTGGCCAGTACCAGTGGCGGCGAGAGGGCGAGTACCACCTCTTCAACCCGGACACGGTGTTCAAGCTGCAGCACGCCACCCGGGAAGGCCGCTACGACATTTTCAAGGAGTACACGGGTCTCGTCGACGATCAGTCCGAGCGCCTCGGCACCCTCCGCGGGTTGTTCAAGTTCAAGTTCGGCGAACGACCCTCAATCCCCATCGATCACGTCGAGTCAGCAGAGAACATCCTGAAACGCTTCAGCACCGGCGCAATGAGCTANGGCTCGATCTCTGCCGAGGCGCACGAGACCCTNGCGATCGCCATGAACCGCCTTGGAGCAAAGTCGAACACCGGTGAGGGCGGCGAGGATGCCGAGCGCTTCACGCCGGACGACAACGGCGATCTCCGCCGTTCGGCGATCAAGCAGGCCGCATCCGGTCGCTTCGGCGTCACCAGCGAATACCTCGTCAACGCTGACGACATCCAGATCAAGATGGCGCAGGGCGCAAAGCCAGGCGAGGGTGGTCAGCTGCCCGGCCACAAGGTGTACCCGTGGATCGCGAAGACCCGGCATTCGACCCCTGGCGTCGGCCTCATCAGTCCGCCGCCGCATCACGACATCTATTCGATCGAGGATCTCGCCCAGCTGATCCACGACCTCAAGAACGCCAACCCGACTGCCCGCATCCACGTCAAACTGGTGGCCGAGGTCGGCGTCGGCACGGTCGCGGCAGGCGTGTCGAAGGCGCACGCCGATGTGGTGCTCATCTCGGGCCACGACGGGGGAACCGGCGCCTCGCCACAGACCTCCATCAAGCACGCCGGCGCACCGTGGGAACTCGGCCTGGCGGAGACACAGCAGACCCTTCTGCTCAACGACCTGCGCGATCGCATCGTCGTGCAGACCGACGGACAGCTCAAGACCGGCCGAGACGTCATGATCGCTGCGCTCCTCGGCGCAGAGGAATTCGGCTTCGCCACGGCACCACTCGTCGTCATGGGCTGTGTGATGATGCGGGTGTGCCATCTGGACACCTGCCCGGTCGGTGTCGCGACCCAAAATCCCGAACTGCGAGCCAAGTTCTCCGGCGAACCGGAGTTCGTCGAGAACTTCTTCGAGTACATCGCCGAGGAGGTCCGGGAACTCCTCGCCGAACTCGGATTCCAGACGCTCGATGAGGCCATCGGCCAGGTCGAGATGCTCGACACCACGGAAGCCGTCAACCACTGGAAGGCCGAAGGGCGCAATGATCACCCACGGGAATATCGTCTCTAATACTCGAACGCTGTGCCAGGCTTGGCAATGGTCGAGCACCGACGTCATGCTACACGCCCTGCCGATATTCCACGTCCATGGATTATTCGTTGGCACCCACCTGCCTGTGATGGAAGGCTCGAGCATCATTTTTCTCCCACAGTTTCAACCTACCGAGGTCTTGAATCAATTACCGAATGCGACTGTTTTCATGGGCGTGCCGACCTACTATACCCGCCTGCTTGATGCAGGCATCAGTCGATCGCATACGGCAACCATGCGGCTATTCACGTCGGGTTCTGCGCCCCTCTTGCCTCAAACCTTTTCTGCGTTTGAGGGAGCCACGGGGCACACCATCGTCGAACGATACGGAATGACCGAGACCGGCATGAATACGTCCAACCC